>LUMT01000048.1_pt1 | contig 228236 bp, 217 predicted proteins | sample 729741 | NCBI WGS metagenome assembly LUMT01 (sample SAMN03860299, study PRJNA289734) | marine metagenome | biome: seawater column; feature: ocean; material: water; isolation source: Red Sea water column Station 192 - depth 50m | place: Saudi Arabia: Red Sea | collected 2011-10-15 | depth 50 m
GGGTCGCTCCGGTCTGTCCGTGGCGGTGAAGCGACCGACCCGCCCGAGCCGGTGGCTCGGGCGGGTCGAGCACGGCGTGCTGGTGAGGATCACTCCTCGGAGGCGGTCTCCTCGGTGGAGGCCTCGCCCTCGGCGCCCTCCTCCTCGACCACGGGGGTCAGGGAGAGCTTGCCGCGGTCGTCGATCTCGGCGATCTGGACCTGGATCTTCTGGCCGACCGAGACGACGTCCTCGACGGCGTCGACACGCTTGCCGCCGGCGAGCGAACGCAGCTTGCTGATGTGCAGCAGGCCGTCCTTCCCGGGCATCAGCGAGACGAACGCACCGAAGTTCGTCGTCTTGACGACGGTGCCGAGGTAGCGCTCGCCGACCTCGGGCATCGTCGGGTTGGCGATCGCGTTGATCGCCGACCGGGCGGCCTCCGCGGCGGCACCGTTGGTGGCACCGATGTAGATGGTGCCGTCGTCCTCGATGGAGATCGAGGCGCCGGTGTCGTCCTGGATCTGGTTGATGACCTTGCCCTTGGGACCGATCACCTCGCCGATCTTGTCGACCGGGATCTTGATGGTGATGATCCGCGGCGCGGTCTCCGACATCTCGTCCGGGCCGTCGATGGCCTCGGCCATGACGTCGAGGATGGTCAGGCGGGCGTCCCGGGCCTGCTTCAGCGCGGCACCGAGCACCTCGGCGGGGATGCCGTCGAGCTTGGTGTCCAGCTGCAGGGCGGTGACGAACTCGCGGGTGCCGGCGACCTTGAAGTCCATGTCGCCGAACGCGTCCTCGGCACCGAGGATGTCGGTGAGGGCCACGTAGGTGGTCTGGCCGTCGATCTCACCGGAGACCAGGCCCATCGCGATGCCCGCGACGGAGGCCTTGAGCGGCACGCCGGCCTGCAGCAGCGACAGGGTCGAGGCGCAGACCGAGCCCATCGAGGTCGAGCCGTTGGAGCCCATGGCCTCGGAGAGCTGGCGGATGGCGTAGGGGAACTCCTCGCGGTCCGGGAGCACCGGCAGCAGCGCACGGCCGGCGAGCGCGCCGTGACCGATCTCGCGACGCTTCGGCGAGCCGACGCGGCCCGTCTCGCCCGTCGAGAACGGCGGGAAGTTGTAGTTGTGCATGTAGCGACGCGTGGTCTCGGGGCTCAGCGTGTCGAGCTTCTGGACCAGGTCGAGCATGTTCAGCGTCGTGATGCCCAGGATCTGGGTCTCGCCACGCTGGAACAGGGCCGAGCCGTGCACGCGCGGCACCACGCCGACCTCGGCCGACAGCTCGCGGATGTCGGCGAGGCCACGGCCGTCGATGCGCACCTTGTCACGCAGCACGCGCTGGCGCACGAGGCTCTTGGTAACGGCGCGCAGCGCGGCGCCGACCTCCTTCTCGCGGCCCGCGAACTGCTCGCCGAGCTGGTCGAGCACGTCGGCCTTGATCGCGCTCTCGCGCTCCTCGCGGTCGGCCTTGGAGACGATCGTGAGGGCCTCGGACAGCGGGCCGGACGCGACCCCGGCGACGGCGTCGTAGACGTCGTCCTGGAAGTCGAGGAAGACCGGGAAGTCCTGGACGGGCTTCGCGGCGGCCTCGGCGAGCTGCTGCTGGGCCTCGCAGAGCTGACGGATGAAGGTCTTCGACGCCTCGAGGCCGCCGGCGACGACCTCCTCGGTCGGCGCCTGGACACCGGACTGCACGAGGTCCCAGGTGGACTCGGTGGACTCCGCCTCGACCATCATGATCGCGACGTCGGTCGAGCCGTCGGCCTGCGTGGCGATGCGGCCCGCGACGACCATGTCGAACACGGCGTCCTCGAGCTGGCTGTGCGTCGGGAACGCGACCCACTGGCCGTCGATGAGCGCGACGCGCGTGGCACCGATGGGGCCGGAGAACGGCAGGCCGGAGATCTGCGTCGACGCCGAGGCGGCGTTGATGGCGAGGACGTCGTACGGGGTGTCGGGGTTGAGGGCCAGGACCGTGATGACGACCTGGACCTCGTTGCGCAGGCCCTTCTTGAAGGTCGGGCGCAGCGGACGGTCGATGAGGCGACAGGTGAGGATGGCGTCCTCGCCCGGGCGGCCCTCGCGACGGAAGAACGAGCCGGGGATGCGACCCGCGGCGTACATGCGCTCCTCGACGTCGACCGTCAGCGGGAAGAAGTCGAAGTGGTCCTTGGGCTGCTTGCCGGCGGTGGTGGCCGAGAGCAGCATCGTGTCGTCGTCGAGGAACGCGGACACGGAGCCGGCGGCCTGGCGGGCGAGCTGGCCCGTCTCGAAGCGGATGGTGCGGGTGCCGTAGCGACCGTTGTCGATGACGGTCTCGATGGCGTGGATGGTGTCGGACATGGGAGTCCCTTCTCGCGACGCGTGTCGCGCGGTGGGACGAGACCCGGACCTGCCGTGATGGTGGTCGGTCTTCGATCGAGGCCCGCGGCCCGGCGTACGCCGTCCCGAGGGCCACTACCGAGGACCGGACCCGACGTGGCGGCTCTCGTCCGTGGATGTGTCGTGTTCAGTTGTCGGGGCGCAGGGCCCCTGATGCAGTTCAGGCGGCCACCCGGAGGGTGACCGCCTGAACGAGGTCAGCGACGCAGACCGAGACGCTCGATCAGCGAGCGGTAGCGCTCGATGTCGGTGTTCTGCAGGTAGTTCAGCAGACGACGACGGCGACCGACGAGCAGCAGCAGGCCACGACGGCTGTGGTGGTCGTGCTTGTGCTCCTTGAGGTGGTCCGTCAGGTGCGAGATGCGCTGCGTGAGCAGCGCGACCTGGACCTCCGGGGAGCCGGTGTCGCCCTCGCTGCGGGCGTACTGGCTGATGATCTCGTCACGCGGGGTACCGGCGACGGTGGGCGCAGCGGTCTTCTTCGACATTCTTCTCCTGGGAGGTCGTTGCACGGCGCTCCCGGGCATGTCCACCGGGGCTCTACGGACCGTGGGCGTTCGCACGCCGTCGTCCAGGTTATCAGCGCGCCGGTCGTTCCGACGAATCGCCTCGCCGTCGCGGACCGGGCGACGTCAGGCGAGCGCCGCGCGCGCCTGCTCGACGTCGGCGTGCATCTGCTCCACGAGCGCGTCGACGCCTCGGTACGCGACCATCGGGCGCAGGTGCGAGACGAGCTGCACCCGCACGGAGCGGCCGTAGAGGTCGAGGTCGTGGCCGTGGTCCATGACGTAGGACTCCACGCGACGCTCGGTCCCCGCGAAGGTGGGGTTCGTGCCCACGGAGATCGCCGCGGGGTAGTCGGCGTCGCCGGTGAGCAGCCGCCCGGCGTAGACGCCGTCGGGCGGCACGCAGTAGTCGGCCTGCACGGGGACGTTCGCGGTGGGGAACCCGAGGTCGCGACCGCGCTGGTCACCGGGGGTGACGACACCGTCGACCTCGTGCGGACGCCCGAGCAGCTCGGCCGCCTCCTCCAGCCGGGCCTCGGCCACGAGGGCGCGGACCCGCGTGGACGACCACGGCTGGCCGTCGGCGCCGTGGCCGTCGCCGACGAGCGTGAAGGCGCTGGCGTCGCAGTCGTGCCGTGCGCAGAGCTCGCGGAGCGTCTCGGTCGTGCCCGACGCCCGCGACCCGAACGTGAAGTTCTCGCCGACGACGACGTGACGCGCCTGCAGCTCCTCGACGACGACGCGCTCCACGAACTCCTCGGGCGACCAGCCCGCCATCGTGCGGTCGAAGTCGAGCACGCGCACGTGGTCGGCGCCCCGCACGCCGGGCGCGGGCTCGTGCAGCAGCTCGATCCGGCGCTGCAGCGACGTCAGCCTCGACGGGACGCGATCGGGCGCGAAGACCGCCACCGGGTGCGGGTCGAACGTGACGGCGACGACGGGCAGGCCCTCCGCGACCTCGCGGGTGCGTCGCAGCAGGGCCTGGTGGCCGCGGTGGACCCCGTCGAAGGTGCCGATGGTGACCGCCGTCGCGGTGCCCAGCGGGGCCGTCGAGGCGCCGCCGCGGTCTGTCCAGGTGCCCACCCCTGAACTGTGCCACACCCCGGCAGCACTGCCCTGCGACCGGGTGCACCGCCTGCGCCGGTCGGTGCGACGACCCGGCGGATGAGAGTTCTCTCATCGACGTCTCATCGTGGCGTGCGCGAGCGTGCGGCACAGTGTCGCCATGACGCGAACCCGCTACCTCGTGCCGATCGTCGTGGCCGTCGGCCTCGTGCTGCTCGGCGTCGTCGCGGCGCGGGTGGTGGCACAGGAGGACGCGCCGCCGGTCGACTACGCCCCGGTGACCGTGCCGACGTCGACCGAGACGCCCCGGCCCACGCTCTCGCCGACCCCCTCCCCGTCGGACGACCGGGACGACGACCGCGACGACGACCCGGACGACGACGATGACGACGACTACGAGCGCGTCCCGCAGACGCCGCGACCCATCGACGTTGGCGACGACGACCGGGACGACGATGACGACGACTGACCCGCGCGCGGACGGTCCACCACGCTTCTCCGTCCGCCAGCGTCTGACCGCCGCCGTCGCCCTGCTGACGGCGGCGGCGCTCGTCGCGGTCGGGGCGACGCTGTTCGTCCTGGAGTCCCAGCGCATCGACCGGGCGATCGACGCGAGCCTCGGCCAGGAGGTCGGCGAGCTGCGACGGCTCCAGGCGGAGGGCGTCGACCCCGAGACGGGCCGGCCGTTCACCAGCCCCGACCGCCTGATCACGTTCTTCCTGTCGCGCAACGTCCCCGACGCGGACGAGAACCTGTGGCAGTTCCCCGTGTCGGGCACCCCGACGTTCGTGGGCGAGGCCCAGCGCGTGCTGCGGACGTCGCCGCGGTTCCCCGCCCTGGTGGAGCGCCTCACGCGTCGCGGCGGCGTCGCCGACCTCGACGTCGACGGCCGGACCTTCCGGGTCGCGGTGCAGCCCGTGCAGCAGGGCGACGAGCGGGCTGCGTTCGTCGTCACCCACGACGTGGACGGCTCGCGCGCCCAGCTCCGCGAGCTGATGGTCACGTACGCGCTGCTCAGCGCGCTCTCCGTCATCCTCATCTCCGCCGTCGCGTCGTGGCTGGCCGGGCGGCTGCTCTCCCCCGTACGACGACTGCGCGAGACCGCCCGGGGCATCACCGAGGGCGACCTCGGCGGGCGTCTGGAGGTGACCGGCAACGACGACCTCACCGAGCTGCAGCGCACCTTCAACGACATGCTCGACCGGCTCGAGGAGGCGTTCGCGAGCCAGCGTCGCCTGCTCGACGACGCCGCCCACGAGCTGCGCACCCCGCTCACCGTGCTGCAGGGGCACCTGGAGGTGCTCGACCCGACCGACCCCGACGACGTCCGCACCACGCGCACGCTGCTGCTCGACGAGATCGACCGGATGACCCGCCTCGTCCACGACCTCCTGCTGCTCGCGAAGGCGGAGCGTCCGGACTTCGTCCGCCTCGAGCGCACCGACGTGGAGGCGCTCACGCTCGGGGCCCTCGAGCGCGCACGGGGACTCGCCGACCGCAGCTGGGTGCTCGACGCTGTGGCCCGCACCCACGTCGACGTCGACCCCCAAAGGCTGACGCAGGCGCTGCTCCAGCTCGCCGACAACGCCGTCCGGCACACCCGGCCGGGAGCCGAGGTCGGCATCGGGTCGCGGGTGCACGACGGGCACGTCGAGCTGTGGGTGCGCGACACGGGCGCCGGGGTGCCGTCGGCGCTGCGTGGGACGATCTTCGAGCGCTTCACCCAGGGCGACGGTGAGCAGGCCGGCTTCGGTCTGGGCCTGTCGATCGTCGCCGCCATCATGGAGGCGCACGAGGGTCGGGTGGTGCTCGACCCGCCCGGGGCGACGTCAGGTGCGACGTTCCGGCTCGTCATCGCGACAGGAGGACTGTGGTGAACCGGATTCTCGTGGTCGAGGACGAGGAGCGGATCGCCTCGTTCGTCGCGAAGGGGCTGAAGGCCGAGGGGTTCACGCCGACGGTCGTCACCGACGGCGTGAGCGGTCTCGACTACGCGCTGACGGGTCCGTTCGACCTCATGGTGCTCGACATCGGTCTGCCCGGGCTCGACGGCTTCACGATCCTCGAGCGCGTGCAGGCGGAACGACCCGAGCTGCCCGTGATCGTGCTGACGGCCCGAGACTCGGTGACCGACACGGTCCAGGCGCTCGAGGGAGGTGCGGCCGACTACATGAGCAAGCCCTTCCGCTTCGCCGAGCTGCTGGCCCGCGTCCGCCTGCGGCTGCGCGCCCCCGCCACCCCTGCCCCCGACGACGAGCTGGTCGCCGGCGACGTCCGCCTCGACCTGCGCCGACGTCGCGCGTACGTCGGCGAGCGCGAGGTCGAGCTGTCGGCACGCGAGCTGTCGCTCGCCGAGGTGCTGATGTCGCACCGCGGGCAGGTGCTCTCGCGCGAGCAGCTGCTCTCCCACGTGTGGGGCTACGACTTCGACCCCGGCTCGAACGTCGTCGACGTGTACGTCGGCTACCTCCGCAGGAAGCTCGGCGCCGGACTCGTCACCACCGTCCGGGGGCTGGGGTACCGGGTCGACTGAGGGCCTCCGTGTCCTGCGGCTGCGGCGTCTGTGGTCTGCCGGACCCCGCTGCTGCGCTGCCTGCCCCGCCCAGCGGTGGGTAGGGCGCGGGATGCGCCTCGTGGGAGGTAGGTGACCCGCGCTACGTCCGGCCCGGGAGGTACCTCCTGGGGGTCAGGGACCCACCGACTCGAGCAGCCGGGGCAGCGCAGCCGCAGGCCGGAAGAGGGGGGCTCAGCGCTTGAGCGTGAACCCCGACAGCCGCGCGGACGGCAGGCCGGCGATCATCGGCTCCAGCTCGAGGGCGATCTGGCGCGGCGTGGGGCGCTGCGCCGGGTCGCGGTCGAGGCAGCGTGCGATGAGGTCGGCGGCACCGCGGTGGACGAAGCCGGGCAGCGGCTTCGGCTCGTCGTGCAGCTGCGCCCAGCGGGGCTCGCGGTCGAAGGCACGGAAGCCCGCGGCGGCCCGGAAGAGGGTGGCGCCGAGACCCCACACGTCGGCGGCGGGTCCGACGGTGCCGCGCTCCCCCGGCGCGCACTGCTCGGGGGCCATGTACTCGTCGCTGCCGACCGGGTGGTCGAGGGCCGCGGCGTCGTCGACGTCGAGCGCGACGGAGAGGTCGACGAGCTGGGCGGGCGCACCCATGATGACATTGCTGGGCTTCACGTCGAGGTGCACGACGCCCTGGCCGTGCAGGTAGTGCAGCACCGACGCGAGCTCGAGCGCGAGGGGCAGCAGCTGGTGCTCCGGCACCGCGCCGTGCCGCGAGATCAGCCGCGACAGGTTCGGGCCCTCGACGTGCTCGAGGACGAAGTAGGGACGGGCCGCCTCGTCGTCGTAGGAGAAGACGCGCGTGAGGCCGGGGTGCGCCAGACGTGCGAGCAGCGCGACCTCCCGCTCGAGTCCCGCGCGGGAGACGGGGTCGGCGACGTGCCCCGGCCGGAGCGCCTTCACGACGACCGGGGCGTGCAGCCGGTCGTCGAAGGCCAGCCACGCCTCGTAGACGGTGCCGCCGCCGAGATCCTTCACGGCCGTGAGGCCGGGGGCGATCTCGTCGCCCCCGGCCAGGCCCCACACGTCGTCGGGCATCAGCGGTCGGTGCCGGTCGTCGGCGCGGTGTTCTTGGTCGGCGCAGTGTTCTTCGTCGGCGCAGTGTTCTTCGTCGGCGCAGTGTTCTTCGTCGGGGCGGTGTTCTTCGTGGGCGCCGACTGGACCGTCTTGGCGGTGTTCGCGGTCGGGGCGGTGCCGCGGGTCTGCGCGGTGTTCGCCGTCTGCCGGGTGACGGTGGTGCTCAGGTCGTCGTCACGGTCGTCGTCATCGTCGTCGTCCGCGGTGACGACCCACGACGAGGTCGAGTCGTCGCGCTTGAGCAGGGGGTCGCGGTCGCCGTCGGCGTGGGCGCTGGAGAGCGCGAAGCCGGCGGTGCCGAGCGCGAGGGTGCCGGCGACGGCGGCGATGGCGGTACGGGCGGTGGTCTTCATGGGTCCTCCTGGGGTCGATGCGATGACCCCAGGCTCCTGGTGCGTGGTGAGCCCTCCGTGAGACGTCGATGAGAGGCCTCTCATCGGCGTCGAGCGCCTACAGCAGGGGGCGCAGCGGCGTCAGCAGCAGCTCGCAGGCGCGGGCGACGATCGGTCGGGACTGCCAGTGCTCGAGGGTCAGCTCGCGACAGTTCGCCAGGTCGGTCTCGAACACCGTCTCGAGGTGCTCGGCGAGGGCGGGGTCGACGACCTCGAGGTTGATCTCGTAGTTGCCGGTCAGGCTGAGCCGGTCGATGTTGGCGGTGCCGACGGTCGACCACTGGCCGTCGATCGTCGCGGTCTTCGCGTGCACCATCGCGTCCTGGTAGAGCTGGATCCGCACGCCGTGGCGCAGCAGCTCGCCGTAGAAGCCGCGGGACAGCCAGTCGGCGACGACGTGGTTGCTGACCTCGGGGACGATGATCGTCACCTCCACGCCGCGCGACCGGGCGTCCTTCAGGGCCTGCAGGATGTCGTGGTCGGGGATGAAGTAGGCGGCCGTGATGTGGATGTGGTGCCGGGCGCGGTCGATGGCCTCGAGGTACATGCCACGAATCGGGAACACGAGCTGGCGGGGCACGTTGCGGTGGGCCCGCACGCTCGGCTCCCAGCTGGCCTCCCCCAGCGGCTCGATGGGCACCGGGTGCAGGTCGTTCCAGAAGTCGATGAAGGCGTTGTCGAGGTCCCAGACGGCCGACCCCTCGACCCGCAGGTGCGTGTCGCGCCACTGCGTGGCGTACAGGGAGCCCACGTTGTACCCGCCCACGAAGCCGACCGTGTCGTCGACGACGAGGATCTTGCGGTGGTCGCGGCCCCAGCGTCGCGGGTTGAAGGGCTGCAGGCCCGTCTTCAGCACCGGGTAGCGCAGCACGTGGACGCTCGGCGGGAACGTCAGGAACGAGCGCGGGACGACGAGGTTGGCGAACCCGTCGTAGATCACCCGCACGTCGACCCCGCGGTCGGCGGCGGCGACGAGCTCGCGCTTGAACGCCTCGCCCATGTCGTCGCCCTTGAGGATGAAGGTCTCGAAGAGGATGCGGGTGGTGGCGCCGCGGATCGCCGCGAGCATGTCGTCGTACAGGTCCTCCCCGTAGGTGTACGTCGTGGCGCTGTTCTCGCTGCCGACGGGCACGGTCCGCGGCGGCACGGTCGGGAAGCTCGTCTCGCTCGCGCCGCGGAGGATCTTGCGGACCTTGGTCGTGACCATCAGACCCGCCACGATGCCGACGACGGAGAGGAACCAGGTCTGCAGGGGACGCCAGATCAGGCGCTCGGTCGAGAGTCGGGCCACGTCGTCACCCTAGGGCACGGCGACGCGGGTCCCGTCGACGTCAGACGAAGACGGCGACGGCGCGGGCGGAGCCGCCGCGCTGCTCGTAGAGCGCCAGGAAGCGGCCGTCGGGCGCGAACAGGGCCACGGGGCCGGGTGCGCCGAGGTCGACGTCGGCGAGCGCGCGCCCGAAGCGCACCTCGCCGGCGGCCGCCTCGTCGAGGTCGAGCGACGGGAACGCCGCGCGGGCGGCGTCGTCGAGCGCGACGTGCTGCCACGACCGCTCGAGCTCCTCGAGCGTGCTGGCGACGTCGAGGTCGAAGCCCCCGACGCGGGTGCGGCGCAGCATCGTCAGGTGGCCGCCGACGCCCAGGGCCGCCCCGAGGTCGCGGGCCAGGGCGCGCACGTAGGTCCCGCTGCTGCACACCACGCGGGCGTCGACGTCGACCACCGCCAGACCGTCGACCTGGAGGTGCCGGACGTCGGTGACCTCGAACGTCGACACGGTGACGGGCCGGGCGGGGAGCTGCACGGCCTCCCCCGCGCGGACGCGCGCGTACGAGCGCCTCCCGTCGACCTTGATCGCCGACACGGCCGTCGGCACCTGCTCGATGTCGCCGGTGAGGGGGAGCACCGCGGCACGGATGGCGTCGTCCGTGACGCCGGAGGCGTCGGCCCGCTCCACCAGGTCGCCCTCGGCGTCGTCCGTGACCGTGGTCCAGCCGAGCCGCATCGTCGCGAGGTACTCCTTGTCGGCCAGCTGCAGGTGGCCGAGCAGACGGGTGGCCCGCCCGACACCGAGCAGCAGCACCCCCGTCGCCATCGGGTCGAGGGTGCCGGCGTGGCCGACCTTGCGGGTGCCGGCCAGGCGACGGGTGCGGGCGACGACGTCGTGCGACGTCCACCCGGCGGGCTTGTCGACCACGACGAGCCCGACGCGGGTCTCGCTCATGCCCGCTCGTCGTCCTCGTCGTCGTCCTCGGCCGCGCGCGGCTGCTTGTACGGGTCGGGGTCGCCCGCGTAGGTCTTGCCCTCGGCGGCCGCGGCGACGCGCTCGTCGCTCTCGCGCGCCTTGGCGAGCAGGTCCTCGATCTGGCGGGCCGACTCCGGGACCGCGTCGAGGAAGAACTCCAGCGACGGGGTGTGCCGGGTGCCGAGCTGCTTGCCGACCTCGGTGCGCAGCAGGCCGGTGGCGCTGCGCAACGCGGCCGCCGTGTCGGCGGCGGCGCGCTCGTCGCCCATGACGGTGTAGAAGACCGACGCGTTCTGGTGGTCGCCCGTGAGCCGCACGTCGGTGATCGTCACGAAGCCCAGGCGCGGGTCCTTGACCCGACGCTCGAGCATCTGGGCGATGATCACCTTGATGCGGTCGGCGAGCTGCTGGGTGCGCTGTCCGGCCATGGTTCCTCCTGCTGGGTCGCCGCCGCGGACCCAGGATCGCTCCCGGGTCCGCGGCGGACTGCTGACTCAGCTACGCGGCTTCTCGCGCAGCTCGAACATCTCGACGACGTCGTCGATCTTGATGTCGCCGTACCCCTTGAGGACGAGACCGCACTCGAAGCCCTCGCGGACCTCGGACACGTCGTCCTTCTCGCGGCGCAGGCTCGCGAGCTCGAGGTTGTCGGCCACGACCGAGCCGTCGCGGAGCAGACGCGCCTTGGCGTTGCGCCGGAGCGTGCCGCTCGTGACCATGCAGCCGGCGATGTTGCCGATCTTCGACGAGCGGAAGATGTCGCGGATCTCCGCCGTGCCGAGCTGGTGCTCCTCGAACTCCGGCTTGAGCATGCCCTTGAGCGCCGCCTCGATCTCGTCGATCGCCTGGTAGATGACCGAGTAGTACTTGATCTCGACACCTTCGCGGTCGGCCAGCTCCGTCGCCTTGCCCTGCGGGCGGACGTTGAAGCCGATGATGACCGCGTTGGAGGCCGCCGCCAGGTTGACGTCGGTCTCGGTGATCGCACCCACGCCACGGTCGATGACCCGCAGGTTGACCTCCTCGCCCACGTCGATCTGGGCCAGCGAGTCCTCGAGCGCCTCGACCGAGCCGGAGCCGTCACCCTTGAGGATGAGCAGCAGCTCGTCGGTCTCGCCCTTCTCCATCGAGGACATGAAGTCCTCGAGGGTCCGGCGACCCGTGCGCTTGGCCAGCGCGGCGTTGCGCTCGCGAGCCTCGCGCTTCTCGGCGATCTGGCGCGCGATCCGGTCGTCGTCGACGACCATGAAGTTGTCGCCGGCGCCGGGCACGGCCGTCAGGCCGAGCACCAGGGCAGGACGCGACGGCGGCGCCTCGACGATGTTCTCGCCGAACTCGTCGAGCATGGCGCGCACGCGGCCGAAGGCCGAGCCCGCCACGAGCGTGTCGCCCACCCGCAGCGTGCCGCGCTGGACCAGCACCGTGGCGACCGGGCCGCGACCGCGGTCCAGGTGCGCCTCGATGGCGAGGCCCTCGGCGTTCTGCTCCGGGTTGGCACGCAGGTCCAGCGACGCGTCGGCCGTCAGAATGACCGCCTCGAGGAGGTCGTCCAGACCCGTGCCCGCCTTGGCGGAGACGTCGACGAACATCGAGTCGCCGCCGTACTCCTCGGGGACGAGGCCGTACTCGGTGAGCTGGCCGCGTGCCTTGGTCGGGTCGGCGTCGGGCTTGTCGACCTTGTTGACCGCGACGACGATCGGCACGCCGGCCGCCTTCGCGTGGTTGAGCGCCTCGACCGTCTGCGGCATGACGCCGTCGTCGGCCGCGACCACGAGGATCGCGATGTCGGTCGCCTGCGCACCACGGGCACGCATGGCGGTGAACGCCTCGTGACCCGGGGTGTCGATGAAGGTGATGGCCCGCTCGTTGCCGTCGACCTCGGTGGTCACCTGGTAGGCGCCGATGGTCTGCGTGATGCCGCCGGCCTCCTTGGCGACCACGTTGCTGTTGCGCAGCGCGTCGAGCAGCTTCGTCTTTCCGTGGTCGACGTGACCCATGACGGTCACGACCGGCGGACGCGCCGCAAGGTCGGAGTCGTCGCCGGTGTCCTCGCCGAACTCCAGCGAGAACGACTCGAGCAGCTCACGGTCCTCGTCCTCGGGCGAGACGACCTGGACGTCGTAGTTCAGCTCCTCGCCGAGCAGCTGCAGCGTCTCGTCGTTGACGGACTGCGTGGCGGTGACCATCTCGCCCAGGTGGAACAGCACCTGCACGAGCGACGCCGCGTCGACGCCGATCTTCTCGGCGAAGTCGGTCAGCGAGGCACCGCGCGCCAGACGGACGGTCTGGCCGTCGCCCTTGCGGACGCGGACGCCGCCGATGGCGGGCGCCTGCATCTGGTCGAACTCCTGCCGCTTCGCGCGCTTGCTCTTGCGACCGCGACGGGCGGGACCACCGGGGCGACCGAAGGCGCCCTGCGTGCCACCACGACCGCCGGGACGGTTGCCACCGGGACGGCCACCGGGGCCGCCGAAGCCGCCTCCGCCGCCCGGGGCGCCGCCACCGGGACGACCGGCGAAGCCGCCGCCGCCGCCGGGACGTCCGCCGCCGGCGCCACCGCCGGGACGAGCACCGCCGGGACGGCCACCGGGACCACCACGGCCGGGTCCGGGACGCGCGTTGGCGAGGCCGGACTGCTTGGGCATCATCGCCGGGTTGGGTCGCGGCATGCCGGGACGGCCGCCGGGCGCGGGAGCCGCGGTGCCGGCGCCGCCTGCGCCACCCTCACGGGCGGCCGGCGGACGCGGAGCGCGCTCCTGCTGCATCCCCTGGCGCGAGGAGTACGGGTTGTTGCCGGGGCGCGCGCCACCGGGGCGCGGACCCGGACGGGGGCCCGGAGCCGGCTTGGGCCCGGGCTGGGCGGCCGGCGCGGAGGCCGCGGCGGCCGGTGCCTCGGGCTCGGCCGGACGACGCGGGCCGGGACGCGGACCGGGGGTCGGCGTGGCCTTGGGCGCGGCGGGGCCGGGCTTCGGGGCCGCGGACGCAGGGGTCGGTGCGCTGGGCGCCTGCGGTGCGGCGGGGGCCTGCGGCGCAGCCGGGGCGGGTGCCTCGGCGGCCGGTGCCTTGGGGGCGGGCGCAGGGGCGGCCTTCTTGGCACCCTTCTTCGCACCCTTGGCGAGCAGCGCGTCGCCGTGCTCCTCCTTGAGGCGGCGGACGACCGGCGCCTCGACGGTGGACGACGCGGACTTCACGTACTCACCCATGTCCTTCAACGTGGACAGGATGTCCTTGCTCTGGACTCCGAGCTCTCGTGCGAGCTCGTGGACTCTGACAGCCACTGTTCTCCTTCGTGGGGGCCCGCACCCCGAAGGAGGTGAGGACCCTAGTTGACGTGCAGGCTCATCGGAACGTTCTCATCGAGAGCTCATGAGCGGTTGCTCCGTTTTCGGGTCGTGGGGCCGGTGGCCCCGTGGATGGGTTGGTGCGCCCTGGTCAGTCCCGCGGGCCGGCCATGTCGTCGAGCAGCGTCAGGTCGAGCGGTCCCTCCACGCGGAGGGCCCGGCCGAACGCCCGTCGACGTCGTGCCAGCTCCAGGCACCGAGGGTCGGGGTGCAGGTGCGCCCCTCGCCCCGGCATCGTCCGCCGCGGGTCGGGGGTCACGGTGGTACCCGCCTCCCCCGGCGTCGCGACGAGCCGGACCAGAGCGGTCACGTCGTCGCGCGACCGGCAGCCGATGCACGTGCGAGTGACCGTGGTCGAGTCTACCCCGTCCGTGGTCACGACCTGCGCTCGGGCCGCGCGCCGTCGCCGTCCTGCGGCACCTCGGTGTCGGAGCGGATGTCGATGCGCCAGCCGGTGAGCTTGGCGGCCAGGCGGGCGTTCTGCCCCTCCTTGCCGATGGCGAGCGAGAGCTGGAAGTCGGGCACGACCACGCGGGCCGCCCGGGTCTGCTCGTCGACCATCGTGACCTTCTTGACCCGTGAGGGCGAGAGCGCGTGCCCGATGAACTCCAGCGGGTCGTCGCTGTGGTCGACGATGTCGATCTTCTCGCCGTGCAGCTCGTGCATCACGTTGCGCACGCGCTGGCCCATCGGCCCGATGCAGGCGCCCTTGGCGTTGACGCCGGGCTTCGTGGCGCGCACGGCGATCTTGGTGCGGTGGCCGGCCTCCCGTGCGACGGCCATGATCTCGACCGAGCCGTCGGCGATCTCCGGGACCTCGAGGGCGAAGAGCAGGCGCACGAGGTTGGGGTGGGTGCGCGAGACCTTGACCCGCGGGCCACGCATGCCCTTCTCGACCTCGTACACGTAGGCCTTGATGCGCTCGCCGTGCGCGTACTTCTCCTCGGCGACCCGCTCGGCCGAGGGCAGCAGCGCCTCCACGCGACCCAGGTCGATCATGACGTCGCCGGGACGGCTGCCCTGCTGGATGACGCCGGAGACGATGTCGCCGACCTTGCCGGAGAACTCGCCGAACTTCTGCTCGTCCTCCGCCTGGCGCAGGCGCTGCATGATCAGCTGGCGAGCGACGGTGGCGGCGAAGCGGCCGAAGTCCTCCGGCGTGTCGTCGAACTCCTCCGAGAACCGCGGGGCCGGCGGCGCGGCGGGCGGCTGGGCGTCGTCGGACGCCGTGTCGGCCGCCTCGTCGGTCTCGGTTTCAGTCTCGGTCTCGGCCGGCTCGGCGGGAGCGACCGGCTCCGGGGCGAGCCGCTCCTTGGCCCAGACCGTCACGCGACCCGTCTGGCGGTCCAGCACGACCCGCGCGTGCGGGTGGGAGTACGGCGTCTTCTGGTAGGCCGACAGCAGCGCTGTCTCGATGGCCTCCACGACGACGTCGAGGGAGATGTCCTTCTCCCGCTCGAGGGCGCGCAGCGCGCTCATGTCGATGTCCATCAGGCGTCCTTCTCGCGGTGGTGGTCGGGGCGGCCGAGCCGTGGGGCGGAGCCGCGGCCCTTGGCCGACGGCTTCTGCTGCTTGGGCCGGCCGGTGGTGGGCGCCTTGGGGGCGCCGAGCTCGGGCGTGACGAGGGCGCGGGCGACGTCGGCGTAGGCGATCCGGCGCTGCTGACCCTTCACGGTGATCTCGACACCGGTGTCGTCGCTGCCGACGACCCGTCCGGTGACGGCGGGACCGTCGTGCAGCGTCACGGCGACGAGCCGGCCGACGTTGCGCCGCCAGTGCCGGGGCTCGGTCAGCGGACGGTCGAGCCCGCGGGACGTGACCTCGAGCGTGTAGGGCTGCTCCCCCATGGCCGTGCCGTCGTCGAGCGCGGCGGAGACGACGCGGGTGGCGTCGGTGATCAGGTCGAGCGGGACGCCGCCGTCGGCGTCGACCGCGATCCTCAGGAAGCGCCGGGTACCGGAGCGGGAGAGCTCGACCGCCTCGAGGTCGAGTCCGAGGGCGGCAAGGGGTCCGGCGACCTCGTCCCTCACGGTGTCGGCCTGCGGGTCCGCCATGTCGTGCAGCCTCCTGTGTTCTGTTGTCGGCACGTCCGGTGCGCGGTGCCGCTGGGCGACCACGCGACCCTCACTCTAGCGGGCACCCATTAGCCTGACGGGATGGTCAGCCGTCGCGTCGTCGTGGGAGGCGGGGTCGCCGTCGTGGCGGCCGGCGCGGGCCTGCACGTCGCGGGCCGCGACGACGACGTGCTGCGTGCGCTCGGGGCGCGACCGCGCCCGATGCCGGACCCTGGGGACACCCGTCTGCTGGAGCGCGCCGCGGTCGACCAGGTCGCGCTCGCCGCGTCGGTCGGCCGCCTCGAGGAGGTCCGTACCGACGACCTCGTCACGGTGCTGAGGACCCAGCTCGACGGGCTCGGCGGCGCAGTGGAGGTCGACGCCTCGACCTCGACCACGTCGTCCGACGTCGCCACCGTCGTGGCCGACCTCAACCGGACCGCCAGCCGACGCCAGACCGACGCTCTCGCAGCGGTCTCGCCCGACCTGGCCAGGGTGCTGGCCTCGCTCGCGGCCGGGCAGGCGCAGGTCGCCCGCACGCTGGGCCGCCGGGCGGGAGGTGCGTGACGTGGGCGACCCGTCCCCCGTCGGCCCCCTGCAGCGCCGCCTCGCGCTCGAGCACGAGGCCGTCTGGCTGACCTCCCTCAGCGCGGGCAGGTTCCCCGCGCTCGACGACGCCGCGCGCGCGGCACTCCGTCGCCACGAGCGGGCACGCGACGTGCTCGTCGCGCGGGTGGCGGCAGCCGGGGCGACGCCCGTGGGCCCGCAGGCGGCGTACGGCGTGCCTCCCCGCTCCGTCGACCAGGCCCGTCAGCGGCTCGCCGACGCGCCGCGGACCTCGGTGATGACGTCGGCGAGGGCCACGTCGCGTCGGGTGCCGCTGGCGCGGTCCTTGACCTCCAGCAGCCCGTCGGCCAGCCCCTTGCCCACGACGACGGTCGTCGGCATGCCGAGCAGCTCCGCGTCCTTGAACTTGACGCCGGGCGACACCTTCGGACGGTCGTCGTAGAGCACGTCGAGGCCGGCGGCCTCGAGCTCGGCGACGAGCCGGTCGGCCGCCTCGAACAGCTCGGGCTGCTTCCCGGCGACCACGACGTGGACGTCGAAGGGCGCGAGCTCGCGCGGCCAGACGATGCCAAGCTCGTCGTGCGAGCTCTCGACGACGGCGGCCACGGCTCGTGAGATGCCGACGCCGTAGGAGCCCATCGTGACGGTGACGAGCTTGCCGTTCTCGTCGAGCACCTTGAGGTCGAGCGCCTCGGCGTACTTGCGGCCGAGCTGGAAGATGTGCCCCATCTCGATGCCGCGGGCGAGCTCGAGCGGACCCGAGCCGTCGGGCGCGGGGTCGCCCGCACGCACCTCGGCCGCCTCGATCGTGCCGTCGGCGGTGAAGTCGCGACCGGCCACGAGGTCGATGACGTGCGAGCCGGCCACGTCCGCCCCGGTGACCCAGCGCGTGCCGTCGACGACCCGGGGGTCGACGAGGTAGCGGATGCCGGTCTCGGACTCCTCCCCCAGCACGCCGGGGCCGATGTAGCCCTTCTTGAGCGCCGGGTGGGCGGCGAAGTCCTCCTCCGTGAACGGCTCGACGTCGGCCGGCGCGACCTGCGTCTCGAGCCGCTTGGCGTCGACCTCGCGGTCGCCGGGGACGCCGATCGCGAGCGGCTCGCGGGAGCCGTCGGGGTGGCGCAGCACCACGAGGACGTTCTTCAGCGTGTCGGCGCCGGTCCAGGGACGGTCCTCGCGCGGGAACCGCTCGTTGAGGTGCGCGACGAGCGTGTCGATGGTCGGGGTGTCGGGCGTCTGCTCGGCGTGCGCGGCCGGCAGCCCGTCGTAGGGCTGGGGGTCGGGCGCCACCGTGACCACGGCCTCGACGTTGGCCGCGTAGCCGCCGGGCGAGCGGACGAAGGTGTCCTCCCCGATCTCGGCGACGGCGAGGAACTCCTCGCTGGCCGAGCCGCCCATGGCGCCGGAGTCGGCCTGCACGACGACGTAGTCGAGACCGAGCCGGTCGAAGATGCGCACGTAGGCCTCGCGGTGCGCCTGGTAGCTGCGCTCGAGGCCCTCGTCGGTCACGTCGAAGGAGTAGGAGTCCTTCATGACGAACTCGCGGCCGCGCAGGATGCCGGCGCGGGGCCGCGCCTCGTCGCGGTACTTCGTCTGAATCTGGTACAGGCTCAGCGGCAGGTCCTTGTAGGAGCCGTAGAGGTCCTTGACCAGGAGCGCGAACATCTCCTCGTGCGTGGGGCCGAGCAGCATGTCGTTGCCGCGACGGTCGTGCAGGCGGAACAGGTTGGGGCCGTACTCGGTCCAGCGGTTCGTCGCCTCGTAGGGCTCGCGCGGCAGCAGCGCGGGAAAGCGGACCTCCTGCGACCCGATCCCCTCCATCTCCTCGCGGACGATCTCCTCGACCTTGGCCAGGACCTTGAGCCCGAGCGGCAGCCAGGAGTAGATGCCCGGCGCGACGCGCCGCACGTAGCCGGCCCGGACGAGCAGCTTGTGGCTCGGGACCTCCGCGTCCGCCGGGTCGTCGCGGAGGGTTCGCAGGAACAGCTGGGACATGCGCATGGGCCGACCCTATCGAGCGCCGCGCGAGGCCTTGAGGGCCGTGCGCACGAGCGGCACCTGCAGCGGCAGCCGGCCGACGACCCCGGCCTTCAGCACGGGCGAGGCGCGACGGCTGCGCAGCACGTCGGCCGTCATCTGCAGGTTGGCCGGGAAGACCCCCACGAGGAGCCCGGCGGCGGCCAGCCCCCCGGCGCGTCGCGTGCGGGGGTGCGCGAGCAGCGCCGCGCAGGCCACCTCCACGACCCCCGAGGCGTGCACGAGCTCGCGCCGGCGCGGGAGCGCACGCGGCACCATCTGCTCGAACGGCTCGGGCTTCACGAAGTGCGCGACCCCGGCGACGGCGAGCAGGGCGGCCAGGGCCTTCACGTCACGATCCATGTCCGCACCCTAGGCGACCGCGGTGGTGACGCGGACGGGACACCTCGGGCGACTGACGACGCGGGCCGGTCTACAGCAGGATCGACGCGAACGTGTCGACCTGGCGCAGGCCGACGCGAGCGTAGGTGGCCCGGGCGGCCGTGTTGAAGTCGTTGACGTAGAGCGTGACGTCGGACGCGACGTCACGCTGCACCAGCCGCACGACGCCGGCGAGTGCTGGTGCCGCGATGCCTCGACCACGGTGGTCGGGGTGCACCCAGACGCCCTGCAGCTGGCAGACGCCGTCGGCGGCGGCGCCGACCTCCGTCTTGAAGAGCACCTCGCCGTCCTCGATGATCGCGAACGCCCAGCCCCGGGCGACGAGCTGCGCCACCCGGGCCCGGTAGCCCGCGCCGCCTCCCGCCTCGGGGTCGATGCCGACCTCCTCGCGGAACATCGCCACGGACGCCGGGTACAGCACGTCGACCTCGTCGATCATGACGCGGCGCAGCCGCGGGTCCGGCGCGACCGCCGGCTCGTCGTCGATGGCGAGGAACGGCTGGTCGGCCCGCACCGACCGCGCGGGACCCCAGTCCTGCTCGAGCCTCGACCACAGCCGCATGACGGCGGCCTGGCGGCCGACGAGCGACGCGCTGCGTCGCATGCCGGGCGCGACACCGGTGAGGAGCAGCTGACGCGCGAACCCGTCGACGGCGTCGGCGTCGGCCTCCACGGGCACGAGGTTGGCGCCGCAGTGGCAGGCGGCGACGAGCCGGCCGTCGCGGAAGCAGCCGAGCATCGTGCCGCCGAGCATGAGGCTGCGCAGACCGGTCTCGGCGACGCGGTGGCGCACGAAGAGGTTCGCGCGCTCGTCGCGGGCCATCAGCGCCTCGAGCTCGACGCGGTCGTCGGGTCCGAGCAGCCGGACCTGCTGGTCACGGCGCCCGGTGGCGTCGGACGCGACCGGCACCAGCTCGATCATCGTGTGCTCCTCGCTCCGCAGGCCGCTCGCCCGGCTGCGGACAGCCTAGGCCAGCGGGCCGGCCGTCGCCCCTCGACGAGCGCGACCTGGGACGGACGGCGGACGTTCAGCCCGAGACCGTCACCGAGGCGGTCGCGCCGTCCTCCGGCTCCATGTCCTCGGCGATGCGCAGGGCCTCCTCGATGAGCGTCTCGACGATCTTGCTCTCGGGCACGGTCTTGATGACCTCGCCCTTGACGAAGATCTGGCCCTTGCCATTGCCCGACGCGACGCCGAGGTCGGCCTCCCGTGCCTCGCCGGGACCGTTGACGACGCAGCCCATGACGGCGACGCGCAGCGGCACCTCGAGACCGTCGAGACCGGCGGTCACCTGCTCGGCGAGCGTGTAGACGTCGACCTGGGCGCGCCCGCACGACGGGCAGGACACGATCTCGAGCTTGCGCGGTCGCAGGTTGAGCGACTGGAGGATCTGGATGCCGACCTTGACTTCCTCGACCGGCGGGGCGGACAGCGAGACGCGGATGGTGTCGCCGATGCCCTTGCCGAGGAGGTAGCCGAACGCCGTGGCGCTCTTGATGGTGCCCTGGAACGCCGGTCCGGCCTCGGTGACGCCGAGGTGGAGCGGCCAGTCGCCGCGCTCGGCGAGCATCTCGTAGGCCTGTGCCATGATGACGGGGTCGTTGTGCTTGACCGAGATCTTGAAGTCGTGGAAGTCGTGCTCCTCGAACAGCGACGCCTCCCACACGGCCGACTCGACGAGCGCCTCCGGCGTGGCCTTGCCGTACTTCTCGAGCAGGCGCTTGTCGAGCGAGCCCGCGTTGACGCCGATGCGCAGCGAGACGCCGGCGTCCTTCGCGGCCCGGGCGATCGCACCGACCTGGTCGTCGAACTTGCGGATGTTGCCCGGGTTCACGCGCACGGCCGCGCAGCCGGCGTCGATCGCGGCGAACACGTACTTCGGCTGGAAGTGGATGTCGGCGATGACGGGGATCTGGCTCTTGCGCGCGATGTCGGGCAGCGCGTCGGCGTCGTCCTGGCTGGGGCACGCGACGCGCACGATGTCGCAGCCGGCCGCGGTGAGCTCGGCGATCTGCTGCAGCGTGGTGTTCACGTCGGACGTCAGCGTCGTGGTCATGGACTGCACCGAGACGGGCGCGTCGCCACCCACGTCGACCGTGCCGACCTTGATCTTGCGGCTCTTGCGTCGCGGGCTGAGGACCGGCGGCGGCGCCTCGGGCATCCCGAGCGAGACCGGGACGGACCCGGCGCTCACGAGATGCTCACCGGGTTCACGATGTCGGCGTAGATCAGGATGACGCTCATGACCATCAGGATGCCACCCACCACGTAGGCGACGGGCAGCATCCTCGCCACGTCGACGTATCCGGGGTCCGGGCGGCGGCGCAGACGCGCCCATCCCCGACGCACGGCCTCCCAGAGCGCACCGGCGATGTGGCCCCCGTCGAGGGGCAGCAGCGGGATGAAGTTGAACAGCGCGAGGAACAGGTTCAGCGAGGCGAGCAGGGCCAGCAGCCGCTGGGCGCGCTCCGCCCAGCTGGGCTCGTCGACCGTGACGAGCTCGCCGGCGACCCGGCTGGCGCCGACCACGCTGATCGGGCCGTCGGCGGGTCGCTCCGCGCCGAACGCCGCCTTGGTGACCTCGACCATGCGCACCGGCAGGTGGGCGATGGCGCTGGCCGTGGCCGCGACCTGCTCGCTCATGACGTCCACGACGGCGCCCGGTCCCTGACGCTGCATGGTCTCGGTCGGCGTGACGCCGAGGAAGCCGACCTTCTCGGTGCGCTGCGGGTCGTCGAGCGAGGTGCGCGCGAGCACGGCGGTCGGGACGTCGGCGGACACCTCGCGACCGTCGCGGTCGACGACGAGACGGGCCTCGCGGTCGCCGTTGGCGCGGATCAGGCCCGACAGCTGCTCCCACGACGTGATCCGCTCGCCGTTGAACGAGACGAACCGGTCGCCGGGCTGCAGGCCGGCCTGCTTGGCCGGGGTCACGGGGTCGGCGTCGGTGCAGGCGCGACCCGCCTCGGCGTCGGTGATGGCGCAGTCGGAGACCGCCTGGACGGTCGTCGTCGGGGTGAGTGCGCCGAAGCCCATGAGCACGACCGCGAACAGCACGACGGCGATGGCGACGTTGACGAGCGGTCCGCCGGCCATCACGATCAGCTTCTGCCACCAGGGCTTGCGGTAGAAGAGACGCTCGAGGTCGTCGTCCTCGATCAGCTCGTGCTCCGCGTGGCGCGCGTCGCTGACGAGCTGGGTGAAGAGACCGGTGCTGGTCGCGCGGACCTCGTGGGGGTCGGCCGCGACGCCGTCGCGCCGCTCGGGCGGCAGCATGCCGACGAGCTTCACGTAGCCGCCGAGCGGGATCGACTTGATGCCGTACTCGGTCTCGCCCCGCTTGACCGACCAGATCGTGCTGCCGAACCCGACGAAGTACTGGGTGACCTTGATGCCGAACCTCTTCGCCGGGACCATGTGGCCGAGCTCGTGCAGGGCGATCGACGCGATGACGCCCAGCACGAAGACGACGACGCCGAGCGTGTAGATCAGCGCGGTCACGCGCGGGCTCCGCCGGTTGCACTCATGGACACTTCCTCCACCAGGGTCCTCGCCCGCTCGCGGGCCAGGGTGTCGGCCTCGAGCACGCGCTCGAGGGTCAGGTCGGCGTGGGCGGCGTCCGGGTCGCGCAGGTGCTCGTCGAGGACCGTGCCCACCGTGTCCACGATGCCAAGGAACCCCAAGTCGCCGCTGACGAACGCGTCGACGCACACCTCGTTGGCCGCGTTGAGGACGGCTGGGGCCGTGCGGCCGAACGACCCGGCGCGCCGGGCCAGCGACACGGCGGGGAATGCGGTCTCGTCGAGCGGGAAGAACTCCCAGGAGGTCGGCGAGGTCCAGTCGCAGCCGCGCGCCGAGCCCGGCACGCGCTCGGGCCAGGCGAGCCCCAGTGCGATCGGCAGCCGCATGTCCGGGGGCGAGGCCTGCACCATCGTCGAGCCGTCGACGTACTCGACCATGGAGTGCACGACCGACGACGGGTGCACGACCACGTCGATGCGGTCGAAGTCGATGCCGAACAGCAGGTGCGCCTCGATCACCTCCAGGCCCTTGTTGACGAGCGTCGCGGAGTTGATGGTGATGACCGGACCCATGTCCCACGTCGGGTGCGCCATCGCCTGCTCGGGCGTCACGTCGGCGAGCTCGGCGCGGCTGCGTCCGCGGAACGGGCCGCCGCTGGCGGTCACGAGGAGCCGCTGCACGTCCTCGACGCGCTCGCCGCGCAGGGCCTGCGCGATCGCGGAGTGCTCGGAGTCGACGGGCACGAGCTGGCCGGGGCGCACGCGTGACGTGACGAGCTCGCCGCCGATGATCAGCGACTCCTTGTTCGCCAGGGCGAGGGTCGTGCCGGTGTCGAGCGCCGCGAGCGTCGGCTCGAGGCCGACCGCACCGGTCATGCCGTTGAGCACGACGTCGACGTCGGTGCGCGCGACCTCGGTGGCGGCGTCGGGACCGGCGAGCAGGCGGGGCACGCGGTGGTCGCCCTCGGACCAGCCGCGTCGCTTCGCCTCGGCGTAGAGGGCGAGCTGCACGTCCTGCGCCGACGTGGCGCGCGCGACGGCGACCACCTCGACCTCGTGCCGGATGGCCTGGGCGGCGAGCAGGGCCGGGTCGGCCCCGCCGGCCGCGAGCGCGACGACGTCGAACCGCTCGGGCGCGGCCTCGACCACCTCCAGGGCCTGGGTGCCGATGGAGCCGGTGGAACCGAGAATGGCGACACGCTTGCGCATGTCGCCATTCTCCCTCACCGGCACCGGGTGTCCCGCCCGGGCGCCGGAGGTCTCACCGCTCCGGGGTCACTTCACCTCGGAGCGCAGCAGCCGGTAGATGCCGAAGCCGAGCGGCAGCACCAGCCAGATCGTGCCGGCGGTCGCGATGCGGGCCCACTCCTCGCCGGTCGGGTCGAAGTCGCCGGTGAACAGCGGCACGAGGGCCGTGTTCAGCTCGATCCACGGGGCGAGGTCGCCGAACCACTCGACGAGCCCGCCGACGATGCCGACGACGATCGGCAGCACCAGCGTGTAGACGAAGTAGCCGACGATGGCGGCCGCCGTGTTCATCAGCAGCATGGCGACCGCGAAGCCGATGAGCACGCCGATCAGGTTGCTCACCGCGAAGTTGAAGACCTCGCGACCGGTGATCGACCACGACACGTCGACACCGCGGACGCTCGACGCGAGGAACGTGCCGACCGCCGCGAGCAGGGCCGACAGCAGCATCACGCCGACGGAGATGATGAGTCCGGCCAGCAGCTTCGCGGCCACCACCCGGGGACGGCGAGGCTCGAGCGTGAACGTGACGAGCCCGGTGCGCTGGCCCCACTCGGAGGTGACCAGCATGATCGCGATGATCGGCAGGAAGTAGCCGAGCGTGCCGCCCATGGCCTGGATGAAGAACGGGAAGTCCTGGAACTCGCCCCCGTCGGTGACGAGGAACGCGATGACGAGCATGACCACGGCGCAGAGCCCGAGGATCGAGATGCTCAGCCACCGTCCGGCACGCGTGTCGAAGGACTTGCGGACCTCCACGCCCACCAGGCGGGTGAGGGGGATGCCCGGCCGGTCGGTGTCGATGCTGACCGCGGGTGCGGTGGTGGTGCTCATGCCTGGGCTCCTTCGGTGGGGACGGCGTCGCGCTGGGTGGTGGCGGTGAGCTGGAGGAACATCTCCTCCAGGCCCGCGCCGTCGGCCTGGCGCAGCTCGACGAGGGCGACGCCGGCGGCGGCGGCCGCCTTGCCGACGACCTCGGGCGCGGCCTCGGTGGTGAGGCCCTCGCCGCTCGGCGTGACGGTGATGCCGGCGCTGGTGAGCGCCTGCTCGAGCGCGCGGGGCTCGAGACCGCGCACGTAGGTGCCGGCCGCCTGCAGCAGCTCCTCCTTCGTGCCCTGGGCCACGATCTTCCCGTTGCCGATGACGATCAGCTCGTCGGCGATGATCTGCACCTCGTGCAGCAGGTGCGACGACAGGAGCACCGTGCCGCCGCGGTCGGCGTACTCGCGGAGCAGGCCGCGCATCCAGTGGATGCCCGCCGGGTCGAGACCGTTGGCGGGCTCGTCGAGCATGAGGATCTTCGGCTCCCCCAGGAGGGCGTGCGCGATGCCGAGCCGCTGCCGCATGCCGAGCGAGTAGTTGCGGACGCGCCGGCGCGACTCCTTGTCGGACAGGCTGACGAGCGCGAGCATCTCGTCGACGCGGCTCGGGGGCAGCCCCATGGTGCGCGCGCCGATCGTGAGGATCTCCCGGCCCGTGCGGCCGGCGTGCTGCGCCGAGGCGTCGAGGAGGACGCCGACCTGCGTGCCGGGGTTGGGGATGTCGCGGTAGCTCACCCCGCCGACGGTCGCCGCACCCTTCGACGGGGGCGTCAGTCCGGCGATGATGCGCATCGTCGTCGACTTGCCGGCACCGTTCGGCCCGAGGAAGCCGGTCACGGCGCCGGGACGGCACGTGAAGCTGACGTCGTCGACGGCCGTGAAGCCGGCGTACGCCTTCGTGAGGTTCTGGACCTGGATCATGGTCCCACTCTGGCGGACGTCGACCCGGCGGCGCATCCGTCGCGCAGCCATGATCGGCGCGCCGAAAGTATGAGACGTCCCGGTCCGTCGGTCATGGTGGGGCGTCCGCCGGCCTGGGTAGCGTGTCGTCGGTGACCGGTACCGCTCCCCCGCTGACCTGGTGGGGACACACGTGGCGGCTGCTCCTCGTCCTCGCCGTCACCGCGCTCACATGGGCCGAGCTCGGGGTCTGGCAGCTGCGCCACGCGCCGCTGTGGTTCGTCCTCGACGTGACCGTGGGCGTGCTCTGCACGGTGCTCGCGATGGTCTGGCGTCGCCGGTTCCCCGTCACGGTCGCGCTGGTGACGAACGTCGTGAGCATCGGCTCGTTCAGCTCAGGTGGCGCGGCCTGCCTGGCCCTGGTCTCCCTCGCCACGCGCCGACGCCTGGGCGAGCTCCTGCCGGTGACGCTGGTGTGCCTGCTGACCATCCCCCTCGTCGTCGCCGTCAACCCGCTGCCGGGCGAGGATCCGCGCGTCGACGCCGCGGTGGTGGTCGTGGTCATCGGTCTCCTGGTCGCGGTGGGCCTGTACGTGGGGTCACGTCGCGAGCTGCTCGCGACCCTGCGCTCACGCGCGGAGAGCGCCGAGGCCGAGCAGGCGGCCAAGGTCGCGCAGGCCCGCAGCGCGGAGCGCACCCGCATCGCCCGCGAGATGCACGACGTGCTCGCCCACCGGATCTCCCTGGTCACCATGCACGCGGGCGCCCTCGCCTACCGCCAGGACCTCGGACGGGAGCAGGTGCACGAGACCGCCCTGACGATCCAGAAGACCGCCCACCAGGCGATGACCGAGCTGCGCAGCGTGCTCGGCGTGCTGCGCGAGGGGCCGGGCGACGCCGTGCCGGAGCTGCCGCAGCCCACGGCGCGCGACGTGGTCGAGCTGGTCGAGGAGTCGCGGGCGGCCGGGATGCGGGTGGAGCTGGATCTGCAGGGCGACCTCGACGACGTCGCGGGAGCCGCCGGGCGCACCGTCTACCGCGTGGTGCAGGAGGGCCTGACCAACGCCCGCAAGCACGCGGCCGGCACGCCGGTGCAGGTGACGGTCGACGTCGGCGCGCAGACCGTGGACGTACGAGTCGTCAACCCCCTCCCGCTCGGCACGCCGACGGCACCGCTGCCCGGGTCGGGCCTGGGGCTCGTCGGCCTGCGCGAGCGGGTCGAGCTGGCGCGCGGCAGCCTGTCGCACCGGGTGTCGCCCGACCGCCGCTACGTCCTGGAGGCGCGGATACCGTGGGCCGCGTGACGTCCGTCCGCCCCACCCGTCTCCTCCTCGTCGACGACGACGCGCTCGTGCGCGCCGGGCTCTCGCTCATGCTCGGCGGCGCCGACGACCTCGAGGTCGTCGCCGAGGCGTCCGACGGGCGCGAGGCGCTCGCCGCCGTGCGCTCCCACGACGTCGACGTGGTGCTGATGGACCTGCGCATGCCGGTCATGGACGGCATCGAGGCGACGGCCGCCATCACCGCGCTGCCGTCGCCACCGCACGTGCTCGTGCTGACGACCTTCGACGCCGACGACTACGTTGTGCGGGCGCTCGCCGCGGGTGCCCACGGGTTCCTGCTCAAGGACACCCCGCCCGCGCAGATCGTGGAGTCCATCGGCACCGTGCTGAGCGGGGAGCCGGCGCTCTCCCCGGCCGTCACCCGTCGGCTCATCGCCCAGGTGACCGACGGCTCGGGCGGCAACCGCGAGGCCGACGCGGCACGACGCGTGGCCCTGTTGACCGACCGCGAGCGCGACGTGGCCCTCGCCATCGGGCGCGGCGCCTCGAACGCGGAGATCGCCGCCGAGCTGCACCTGAGCCTCGCGACGGTCAAGGCCCACATCTCCCACCTGTTCACGAAGCTGGACGCGGTCAACCGCGTGCAGGTGGCCATCACGATGCACGAGGCCGGACTCCTGTAGCGGACGCCACCGCGGCTCGACGTGCCCGCGGACGCGCGGCTGCCTAGCGTGGGTGCATGCCCTCGACGTTCGCGAACCTCGCCGACACCGTCCTCGACAAGACGGTCCTGCCCGGCTACTCCAGCATCGGACCGGCGCTGCGACGACGCTGGTGGCCCGCCGACCCGGGGCCGGACGCCCTCCGCGGGCGGCACGTCGTGGTCACGGGTGCGAGCGGTGGCCTGGGCGCTGCGGCAGCCACCGGCATCGCCGCCCTGGGCGCGACGGTGCACCTCGTGGGCCGCAAGGCCGACCGGCTGGCCGACGCGGCCCGCGAGATCCGGGGCAGCGTGCCGGCGGCGGACCTGCGCGAGGAGGTGTGCGACATCAGCGACCTCGACGACGTCCGGCGCTACGCGCAGCGGCTCACGTCGGACCTCGGAGCGCTGCACGCGATCGTCCACGACGCGGGCGTGATGCCGAAGGAGCGCACGGAGTCGGCGCAGGGCCACGAGCTGACGCTGGCCACCCACGTGCTGGGCCCGCTGCTGCTGACCGAGCTGCTCCGCCCGCTGCTGGAGGCGGCGGACGACGGCCGCGTCGTGTGGGTGTCGTCCGGGGGCATGTACACGGCACCGCTCACGGCGGCGCTCGTCGACGACCTGGAGTACCGCGACGGCGACTACGACGGGGTCCGCGCCTACGCCCGCACGAAGCGGCTGCAGGTGGTGGTGGCCGAGCTGCTCGCCGAGCGCCACCCGCACCTGGCGAGCCACGCGATGCACCCGGGCTGGGCCGAGACGCCGGGGATCACCGACTCGCTGCCGGGCTTCGCGAAGTTCGTCGCGCCGGTGCTGCGCACGGCCGAGCAGGGTGCGGACACGATGGTGTGGCTCGTCGGCACGCCGACGTCGGTGACCGGGCCCGACGGCTTCTGGTGCGACCGGCGTCGCCGCTCGCCCCGCTTCCTGCCCTGGTCGAAGGACGACCCTGCCCTGCGCCGCCGCGCGTGGGACCGCGTGGCGGCGTGGGCCGGTCTGGAGCCCGAGGGCTCCTAGCCGACGGGTCGGCGCGCGAGCAGCGGCTCGACGACGTCGGCCGCGTGCGCCAGCACGGCGTCGCGGAAGCCGTCGGCGGCGCTCCAGCAACCGTGCGAACGTGAGGGTCGACGTGGCCGGGTCGTCCGCGCCCCCGCCGATGACGTGCCGGTCGAGCAGGTCGAACCCGAGGCTCGCCATCATCGCCCCCGGAACACGGGCGTGCGCTTCTCGGTGCGCGCGGTGGCCGCCTCGCGCACGTCCTCGCTGGCCCAGACGTCGCGGAATCCCTGCTCGATGGTGGCGTCGTCGTCGAGGTCGTTGAGGACGCGCTTGTTGTAGGCGAGGGTGAGCGGCGCGAGCGTGGCGATCTCGTGCGCCCAGGCGAGCGCGTCGTCGAGCGTGCCTGGCTTGTCGACGAGCCCGTGGCCGAGCGCCTCGTCGCGGTCGACGAGCTCGCCGGCCAGCATCATGCGACGGGCCGGCCCGGTGCCGGACAGCGCGGCGAGCGTGCGGATCGTCCACGCGTCGACGGCCATGCCGTTGCGGGCGGTGGGCACGCCGAACTTCGCCCGCTCGTCGGCGACCCGCAGGTCGCAGGCGATGGCCAGCTGGGTGCCGGCGCCGATGGCGGGGCCGTTCACGGCGGCGACGATCGGGACGGGCAGCCGGGTGAGACCGTGCAGCATGCCGTACAGCGCCTCGAGGAACTCGTCCCCGTAGACGCCACCGAGGTCGGCCCCGGAGCAGAACGCGGTCCCCTGGCCGGTGATGACGAGGGCCCGCGCTCCCCCGTTCGCGGGCCCGTCGCCGACCGCGTCGCGCGCGGCCTCGTCGATCGCGCGGCACAGGTCGAGGTTGAGGGCGTTGCGGCGCTCCTCGCGCTGCAGCTCCAGGACGACGACGTCGCCGTCGCGGCTCACTCCGAGCATGGGTCTCCTCCGTCGGGTCGGACGCGGGTCAGCGTACTGGGGGCTCTCCGCGGTCGACGAGCAGCCGGGCGGTGCGGTGCTCGACGTCGGACCCGACGTCGGGCGTCAGGCCGTGGGTGGCGGGTTCGGCGTGGACGGTGCGGCCGGAGGGCAGGATCCAGCGCAGGGTGCGGTGGCTCTTCATGGCGTGGTGTCGGCGGTGCAGTGCCCAGAGGTTCGAGCCTTTGGTGGGACCTCTGGGGTGGGGTTCTCGGTGGTCGAGGTCGCAGTCGCGGGCTGGTCTCAGGCAGCCGGGCGCCTGGCAGACGCCGTCGCGGAAGCTGATGGCGGTGGCGAGGACGTCGGGAGCGAACCTGCCGACGTACTCGTGGGCGAGGACGTCGCGCGTGATGGGGTCGACGAGGAGTCTGTGGAAGAAGGTGTCGTCGGGGTCGAGGTGCTCGAGCACCCACTCGGCGGGGACGGTCCAGGTGCCGTCGTCGGAGACGGCGGGTCCGGGCTCGGCACCGACCAGGACGTCGGCGTCGATGACGACGCCGATGTCGGTGCGGGCGCGGCCGCTGGCGGGGGTGTCCTCGGCGAGGAGGAGGTCGATGAAGGCGTCGGCGCGGACCTGGCCGCGGGTGCGGTCGTCGCCGTCGGGGCGTGGGGTGCGGCGCAGGCGGGCGTCGATGGCGGCGGCCTGGTGGGAGGGGATGAAGGCGTTGACCCAGGCCATGGCGTCGTCGACGTGGGTGACCTGCACGTCGCGTTGGCGGCGGGCGGCCTCGGCGCGCTGGGCGGCTTCCTCGGCCTCGACGCGGGCGACGAACCGCTTCAGCCAGCCGCGCAGCTCGGCCACGGTGTGGGTCGCCGCGTACCCGACGACCGACTCGTCGAGGCGTCGGTGGGACGACTCGTGCACCAGCAGCAGAGCCGCCGACGACACCTCGCGGGCTCGCGCCCAGTCGAGACGACCGTCGCGGAAGGCTCGCCACGTGTAGGGCGTGCGCTCGCGGAGTCGGTCGGCCGCCGCGAGCCGGTTGGTCACCTGACCCTCGGACAGCCCGACGGCCTGGCCGATCTCCAGCGGGATCGCCGACCGCTCCACGAGCCTCACCATCGGCGACTCGATACCGGCGGTGCGCACCAGCTCGGCGTCACGGAACCGCAGCATGTCGACGATCTCGGACGCCTCGGCACGCGCGCGCTCCCGCGCGCGGGCGGTCAGCGCGTCGAGCGCCTCCGCGTTGCCGTTGCCGTTCTCGTCCATGTCTCCAACCTAGGGGCGACCTCCGACACCACCCTCCGGCCCGAAGACGGGTCCGGTCAGGGCGCCGTCAACCGCTCCAGCACCTGCGCGACGCCGTCGTCGTCGTCGTCGTTCGAGCCGATCACCTCGTCGGCCGCGGCGAGGACGTCGGGATGGGCGTTGGCCACGGCGAGCGCGCGACCGGCCCAGGCGAGCATCGGCAGGTCGTTGGACATGTCGCCACAGGCCCACACGTCGCGGGCCGCGATGCCGCGCTCGGTGCACCACGTCTGCAGCCCCGACGCCTTCGTGACGCCGCGCGGCGTCAGCTCGGCCAGGCCGACGGCGCCGGAGAAGCCCAGCTCGGCGCGGTCGCCCACCACCTCGGACACCCGCGTCAGGAACGCCTCCTGCTCGACGTCGGGGGCACGGGCCAGCAGCTTGCCGGCACCGACGGCCTCGAGGTCGTGGCCCACGGCGTCGTCGCGGTGCGCGTCGAGGAAGTGCTCGTCGCGGCGCATGCCGTCCGCGCACTCGACGGCGAAGCCGATGCCCGGCACGGCCGCCCGCAGGTCGGCCAGCAGGACCCGCAGGTCGGCCGGCGCGAACGGGTGCGACTCCACGACCTCGCGACGGGCGACGTCGAGCACGAACGCACCGTTGCCGCAGAGCGCCACGCCGTGACCCCCGACCGCGTCGGCGAGCTCGTCGAGCCACCGAGGCGGCCTGGCGGTCACGAACACGACCTCCACGCCGGACTCCTCGGCCGCCGCGACGGCGGCACGCGTGCGGTCCGACAGGGTGCCGTCGCTACGCAGGAGGGTGCCGTCGAGGTCGGTCGCGAGCAGCGCGGGTCGGCTCACGCGTCGGACGCGGCGAGCTGGCCGCAGGCGGCGTCGATCTCGTCGCCGCGGGTGTCCCGGATCGTCGTGCTGATGCCACGCGAGACGAGGCGGCGGACGAACTCGTCCATGTCCTCGTCGCGGGAGCGGGTGAAGCGCGAGCCGGGGACCTCGTTGAGCGGGATGAGGTTCACGTGCACCCAGCCGCGACCCTCGCCGTGCGCGAGCAGCAGCTCGGCCAGCAGGTCGGCGCGCCAGGCCTGGTCGTTGATGTCGCGCATCATCGCGTACTCGATCGAGACGCGTCGGCCGGTGACGTCGAAGAAGTGCTTCGCCGCCGAGACGGCCTCCTCGACGCTGTGCCGCGTGTTGATGGGGACCAGCTCGTCGCGCAGCTCGTCGTCGGGGGCGTGCAGCGACAGCGCGAGCGTGACCGGCACGCCCTCGTCGGCCAGCTGGCGCATGCGCGGCGCGAGCCCGACCGTGCTGACGGTGATGTTGCGCGCCGACATGCCGAGCCCGTCGGGCGCGGGCGAGGTCATGCGACGCACGGCACCCACGACCGCCTTGTAGTTGGCGAGCGGCTCGCCCATGCCCATGAACACGACGTTGGAGAGCCGGCCCGGGCCGCCGGCGACCCGCCCGTGCGCCATCGCGGCAGCCGCGTCGACGACCTGGTCGACGATCTCGGCCGTGCTCATGTTGCGCTGCAGGCCGCCCTGGCCGGTCGCGCAGAACGGGCAGGCCATGCCGCAGCCGGCCTGGCTCGACACGCACACCGTCGCGCGCTCGGAGTAGCGCATCAGCACCGACTCCACGAGCGCGCCGTCGAACAGGCGCCACAGCGTCTTGAGGGTCGTCCCCTGGTCGGCCTCCTGCACCTTGACGGTCGACAGCAGCGGCGGCAGCAGGGCCTGCGCGATGGCGTCGCGCTGCGCCGCCGGGAGGTCGGTCATGGCCTCCGGGTCGCGCTGCAGGCGCGCGAAGTAGTGGTGCGCGACCTGCTTCACCCGGAAGGCGGGCAGGCCGAGCTCCTCGGCCGCGGCCTTGCGCTCGTCGGCGGAGAAGTCCGCGAGGTGACGCGGAGGCTTCCCGCGACCGCGCGGGGGCTCGAGGACGAGCGGCAGGGTCTTGATGGGCTCGCTCACCGCACCATCCTCCCAGCCCGACCCCAGCGCTGTCGAAACGCGCGGGTCGGGCCGGGTCGGCTCACGCCGGGACGGGGTGCGGGTCGCGCGCCAGGGCGGCGACGAAGTCGAGCTTGTCGAGCACCGGCGGCGGGATGACGAACGGGTAGAGGTCGTCGGACCCCATCGCCCGGTTGATCTGGTTGAGCGCCGTGGACAGCGGGATCCAGACGCCCGTGACGAGGTCGCTGAACAGGGTGAAGGCACTCGGGTCGACCGTGGTCAGGCCGTAGGCGCGCGCGGTCTCGACGGTGTCGCTGATGTGCATCCAGTGCGCGAAGGTCTCCGCGAAGTCCTCGAACGGGTGCATCGTCGCGTAGGTGCTGATGTAGGACTCCTGCCAGTCCTCCGGCGGGCCCTCGCTGTAGTGCCGGTCGATCTCGGCCTGGTAGTCCTTCGACTCGTCGCCGAACAGCTCCCGGCACGCGTCCATGCGCTCCTCGCCGCGCACGAGCACGGACTCGAAGTAGTGGCCGACCTCGTGGCGCAGGTGGCCCAGCATCGTGCGGTAGGGCTCGTCGAGCTCGGACTGAACCTTCACGCGGTGCGCGTCGTCGCCCTCCGCGAGGTCGATCGTGATGACGCCGTCGGCGTGACCGATGACGACGTTCTCCTCCACGCTCGACAGCATGTCGAAGCACAGTCCCTGCTCGGGGTCCTCGTCGCGCGTGGTGATCGGCAGGCCGCGCGCGTCGAGCTCCACGACGAGCCGGCGCTTGGCCGACTCGGCCACCGGGTACTGCGACAGTCCCTCGAGGTCGTCGTCGGCCGGACGCGTGCGCGTCAGGTCGCAGCTGAAGCACTGGCCGCCCTCGACGGTGGCCAGCCAGGTGCAGCCGGAGAGGTTCAGGTTCGCGCACACGTGCCAGACCAGACCCTCCCGGTCGACGTAGCGACCGTCCTCGTCGACGGGCACGATCTCGTGCTCGTTGCGGGAGTACCCGAGCGCCGTCCCGCAGGAGACGCACAGGGAGTTCTCGAAGTACAGGGCGTTGCCGCACACGCGGCAGGAGAAGGCCTTCACGTGACCATCCTTGCCCCGCTCCGGCGGCTGCGCATCCCCATCCGGGAGGGACGTCTCAGACCGGCACGACGTCGACCGCGACGGCGAGCGTCGACGTCTTCGCCTCGGTGAAGATCACACCCTTCAAGGGGGGCACGTCGGAGTACTCGCGACCCCACGCGACTGTCACGTACCTCTCGTTCGCGGGCTGGTCGTTGGTCGGGTCGAGGGCGAGCCAGCCGGCTCCCGGGACCCAGACGGCCGCCCACGCGTGGGTCGCGTCGGCACCGACGACGCGCTCCTTGCCGGGTGGCGGCTCGGTGGCGAGGTAGCCGCTCACGTACCGGACGGCGAGGCCGTGCGAGCGCAGGCAGGAGAGCGTGAGCTGGGCGAAGTCCTGGCACACCCCGGCACGCGCCTCGAGGACGTCGGCGATCGTCGACGTCACCGTCGTCGCGCCCTGCTCGTACGCGAAGTCGGCGTGCACGCGGTGCATCACCTCCAGCACCGCCTCGCCCAGCGGCCGCCCCGGCGTCAACGACTCCGCCGCGTAGGCGTGCGCGGCCTCCGGCTGGTCGACCGACGGGGAGGCGAGGGCGAGGTCGAGCGCGCTCCAGGCGTCGGGCACGTCGGGCCGGGCCGAGGGACGCGCCTGCTCCCAGGGCACGCCCAGCGCGACCGGGTCCAGCACGGGCTCGTCGACCTCCACCACGCTGTGCGCCACGACGTCGAGCGTGCGGTGCGGCGTGTCGAGCTGGAAGTACATGGCGGTGTTGCCGTAGTGGTCGACGTCGGTCGAGCGGTCGAGGGGCTCGGGATGGACGTCGACCTCGTGGGCCACCACGCGCTGCCACGGCAGGTCGCGCGGTGTCAGGTACGCGATGCCGTAGCTGCCGGTCACGTCGTCGTCGTAGGTGTAGGTGGTGCGGTGGGTGACGTCGAGCCTCATCGGGTCCCCCGTCCGGAGAGGCCGAACGCACGGGGCGCGGGAGCCGTGGCCAGGTGCGTGCCCGCGAACGCCTCGGCGACCCGCAGGAGGTGGATGGTCAGGCTGTCCAGGTGCCGCTCGAGGTTGGGCCGCGACTCGCCCTCGATCGGCACGAGCTCGGCGACGTGGGTGCGGTCGACCTCGTCGACGAGGTCGTCGGCGACGTGGCGTCGCAGCGTCTCGAGGTTGAAGCGCAGCGAGCGCGGGTTGGCCGGGTCGGCGAGGAGCAGCTCGACGAGGCTGGTGACGCGGACGAACCCGCGGTACCGGCGTCGGTGGGTGATGGCGCTCTCGGTGGCGGTCAGCACGCCCTGGTGCAGGTGCCGGTCGACGTCGATGCCGCGTCGGACCGTGACGGTGCGGCGCAGGAGGGCGACGACCTGCAGGCAGCGCTCGAGGGCGCGTCCGGCCTCGAGCGTCTCCCACCCCTCGTCGTGCACCATGCTGGCCGTCGCCCCGTGCAGCGCGAGCAGCCCGGTCAGCATGCGCTCGGCGCTCTCCGTGACCTGGAGGCTGTGATCGTTGGCGTCGAGCAGCGCGGCCGCGCGCTCCGTGGCCCCGAACGCGCGGAACACGTCGACCGACAGCTGGTCGCGCACGCCCTCGGCGGCTCCCCGCAGCGCGGCGAAGGAGTGGGCCACCGAGGCCGACCGCTCGACGTCGAGCAGGACGGAGCGCAGGTCGGCGTCGACGCTCTCCCCGTCGCCGGCGTCGTACGGTCCGGGCACCTGGTGCAGCAGCGCGCCGCGCAGCACCCGCAGGGCCACGCCGCCGGCGCTGTAGGGACGCGCCCGGAAGTCCTCCGCGAGGGCGTGGGCGACGAGCACGAGACGCAGCGTGTCCTCCGCGCGCTCGGCGTAGCGGCCGAACCAGAAGAGGTCCTCGAGCACGCGCGGCACCAGCGGCGTGACGCTGCTCGACGACGTCACCGCGAGCACCTCGGCCAGTCCCTGGTCGGGCTGGTCGGGCGCGTCCTTCAGCACCCACACGTCCTTGCTGGACACCGACCGCGCACCGTCGAGCACCGACGCGAGCCCGCCCAGCATCGGCCGGTACGACGACCCGTACCGCAGCGTGAACGTCCGCAGCGCCACCGACTGGGGGCGCACGGCACCACCCGCGAGGCGCGGCGCCTGCGACCAGGCCGGCAGCTCCTGGGCGGCGAAGCGGTGCGGCTCGGCCTGCACGCGGGCGAGCAGCTCCGCCGGGCCGAGGCGGTCGACGTCGACCGACCGGTCGATGGACCGGACGGCGAGGTCGTCCCACCGCTCACGGGCGAGGGCGAGCGCGTCGGGGTCGCCGAGCCAGGAGGTCGGGACCGACGGCAGCCGCAGCGGCTCGTCGAGGAGGTGCTCGCACAGGCCGGCCATGTACGGGAGCAGCGCAGGGTTCTCCAGGACGCCGGAGCCCAGGCCGTTCACGATCCGCACGCTCCCGCGCCGCACCGCCTCGAGCAGACCCGGGACGCCGAGCTGGGAGTCGCCGCGCAGCTCCAGCGGGTCGCACCACGGTGCGTCGACGCGCCGCAGGATCACGTCGACACGTTCCAGACGGCCGAAGACCCGCATCCACACCGCGCCCGAGCGCACCACCAGGTCGCTGCCCTGCACGAGCGGGAAGCCCAGGCTGGACGCGAGGTGCGCCTGGTCGAACGCGGTCTCCGACGCCGACCCGGGGGTGAGCACGACGACGCGCGGGTCGTCGACGTGCTCGGGCGCGGCCTGCATGAGGGTCGACCGCACGGCCTGCAGGAACGGCCCCACCTGGTGCAGGCCGGCGTCGCGGTACATCTGTGGCAGCACGCGCGAGATCACGTGCCGGTTCTCCATGGCGTACCCCAGCCCGGACGGCGCCTGCGTCCGGTCGGCGACGACGACCCAGTCGCCGGCTGGCGTGCGGGCGACGTCGGTGGCGGTGAGCAGGAGCGGGCGGTCGTCGACGGTGCCCGGCCGGGCCGCCACGCGCAGGTAGCCCTGGTGGGCGTAGACCACGGCCGGCGGGACGACGCCCTGCGCGAGGACGCTGCGCGGTCCGTGCAGGTCGGCGAGCAGTGCGTTCAGCAGCTCGGCGCGCTGGGCGAGGCCGACCTCCAGGGGTGCCCAGTCCTGCGCGCTGAGCACGAGCGGCAGCGGGTCGAGCCGCCACCGTGACCCGGGCTCCCCCGGACGTCGGTACGTGACGCCGTCGTCGCCCAGGAACCGCCCGATGTCGCGCTGCACGCGACGCAGCTGCACGTCGGTGATCTCCAGCGCGCTGGCGGCGAGCGTCCGCCAGGCCGGCCGCAACGAGCCGTCGGCGTCGACCACCTCGTCGTAGCGGGCGGGAGCGGCGTCGAGGGTCGGCTGACCGACCTCCGACGCGTAGTCGCGCAGGACGGTCATGGCGCGGCGGGCCGCCCGGTCGGAGGTACCCGTCGCAGGTCGAGCGTGTGGGGGTAGTCGGTGCTGTGCGCGCGCCGGCCGGCCTCGACCAGCGCGCCGACGTCGACCGGTCCGGTCGACGCGGGGTGCGGCACGAAGCGGCTCGAGCGGCGCGCCTCCGCCTCCTGCGCGTTGACCGGCGGGTGGTCGTAGGCCCGACCGCCCGGGTGCACGACGTGGTAGGTGCAGCCGCCGAGCGACTGGGCGACGACGGTGTCGACGACCTCGACGTGCAGCGGCGAGTGCACCGGGATCGACGGGTGCAGCGCCGACCACGGCTGCCAGGCGCGGTAGCGCACGCCGGCGTAGTACTCGCCGGGCACGCCGGTCGGGGTGAGGGGCACGGGAACACCCTGGCACGTGACGAGGTGCCGCGAGGGCGAGACGCCACGGACGGTCACCTGGAGCCGCTCGATCGAGGAGTCGACGTAGCGCGACGTCCCCGAGCCCGTCGCCTCCTCCCCCAGGACGTGCCACGGCTCGATCGCGCTGCGCAGCTCGAGCTCGACGGGGCCCGTCGGCGTGCTCACCTGCGTCACGCCGATGCGGGGGAAGCGGAACTCCACGAACGGGTCGAGCCAGGAGCGCTCGAAGTCGATCCCGTGGTCCTGCAGGTCGGCGACGACGGCGTCCACGTCGCGGACCGCGCCCTGCGGCAGCAGGAAGTCCTCGTGCAGCGCGGTGCCCCACCGCTCGAGCGGTCCGGTGGCGGGGTCGTCCCAGAACCGGGCCACGAGGGCGCGCACGAGCAGAGCCTGCACCAGCGCCATCTGCGGGTGCGGCGGCATCTCGAAGCCGCGCAGCTCGAGCAGCCCGAGGCGCCCGCGCGAGGAGTCGGGGCTGTAGAGCTTGTCGATGCAGAACTCGGCACGGTGGGTGTTGCCCGTGAGATCGGTCAGCAGGTGCCGCAGGGCCCGGTCCACGAGCCAGGGCCGGAAGGTCTCGCCCTGCTCCTCGGCCTCGGCGACGAGCCGGTGGACCTCGGCGATCGCGATCTCCATCTCGTAGACCGACTCGGGGCGGCCCTCGTCGAAGCGCGGCGCCTGGCTCGTCGGGCCGATGAAGCGTCCGGAGAACAGGTACGACAGCGACGGGTGGCGCTGCCAGTGCGACAGCAGGCTCACCAGCAGGTCCGGTCGGCGCAGCAGCGGCGACGCGGCGGGCGTGCGGCCACCGAGCGTCAGGTGGTTGCCGCCACCGGTGCCGGTGTGCAGCCCGTCGAGGTCGAACTTCTCGGTGCCCAGCCGGGTGCGGCGTGCCGCGTCGTACAGCGTCTCGGTGAGCGACACCAGCTCCGACCACGACGACGTCGGCTGCACGTTCACCTCGATGACGCCCGGGTCGGGCGTGACGCTGAGCTGGGTCAGGCGCGGGTCCGGTGGCGGGCCGTAGCCCTCGACGACCACCGGCGTGCCGACGATCTGCACGGCCTGCTCCACGACGTGCAGGAGGTCGGCGTAGTCCTGGAGGCGCTCGGTCGGCGGCAGGAAGACGTGCAGCACGGGCGGCGCGTCGGGTCCGCCTGGCCGCACCTCGAACGCCAGGGCGGTCGTCGGCGCGCCCTCGGGGTCGCAGACCTCGACGTCGGGCACGCCGGGGAGCAGGGTCGGGCCCGACTCGAGGTAGGACGGGTCGCCCGTGGCCTCGGGGTCGGACCACGCGATCGCGTCGAGCGGAAGCCGCAGGCCGACGGCGGAGTCGCCGGGCGCGAGCACGAGCCGGCCGCGCCGGAACCGCCACGCGGGGCTGCGCCACTGCTCGCCCGTCGCGAGCGGCAGCACCCAGCCGGTCGGCCGCTCCTCGGCCTGGTCGAGCTGGGCGACCTGGTCGACGTCGGGCCGGTCGACGTCGGGCCGCTCCCCCTCGGGCCGGCCGACCTCGCGCGCCACGACGGCGAAGGGGTCCTCCCATGCGGGGAGCACGAGCTCGTGGGGCAGGCCGAGCACGCGTGCCACCTCGTGCGCCAGCCGCTCGGCGGTGTGGTGCTGCACCGGCGTCGGGTCGGACCACGGGTCGCAGAGCAGCGACGCGTCGTGCCACAGCGGCTCGCCGTCGGTACGCCACTGCAACGAGACCTGCCAGCGCGGGAGCGGCTCGCCGGGGTACCACTTGCCCTGCCCCCGGTGGACGACGCCGCCCTCGGCGTAGACCCGGCGCAGCCGCTCGGCGAGCTCCGTCGCCAGCAGACGCTTCTCGGGCCCGTCGGCCGCCGTGCTCCACTGCTCCGACGTGGAGTCGTCGACGCTGACGAACGTCGGCTCCCCGCCCATGGTCAGGCCCACCTCGCCCGCGTCGAGCCGCGCGTCGACGGCCCGCCCGAGCGCGTCGACGCGGTCCCACTGCTCCTGCGTGTACGGCAGGGTGACCCGCGGGTCCTCGTGCACGCGGGTGACCTCGTTCAGGAAGGAGAACTCGACCTCGGCCGGCTCCAGCGCCCCGGTGATGGGTGCGGCCGACGACGGGTGCGGCGTCGCGGACAGCGGGATGTGCCCCTCCCCCGCGAACAGCGACGACGTCGGGTCGAGTCCCACCCAGCCGGCCCCCGGCACGTACACCTCGGCCCAGGCGTGCAGGTCGGTGAAGTCTTCGGTCGCACCGGCAGGCCCGTCGAGCGCCTGCGCGGCCACGAGCGGGTCGGGCGCGAGCTGCACGAGGTAGCCCGACACGAACCGCGCGGCGAGACCGTGCTGGCGCAGCAGCGAGACCAGGAGCCATGCGCTGTCTCGGCACGAGCCGATCGCCCGGGTCAGCGTCTCGTCGGGGCTCTGGACGCCCGGCTCCATGCGGACCGTGTAGGCGACGTCGCGGTGGACGGCGGCGTTCAGGTCGGCGAGGAACTGCACGAGCGGCACCCCGTCGTCGGCCGGCTCGGGCAGGGCGTCGCGCCAGGCCCGGACGACCGGCCCCGGACCCTGGCCGTCGCCCTCGTCGACGGGCCGCAGGTAGGGGGCGAGGTCGGCCGCGAGCTGTGGCTCGTAGCTGAACGGGTAGGTCTCGGCGTACTCCTCGACGAAGAAGTCGAACGGGTTGACGACCATGAGGTCGGCCACGAGCGTGACGTCGACGTCGAGCTCGCTGACCTTGTCGGGGAACACCAGGCGCGCCTGCCAGTTGCCGAACGGGTCCTGCTGCCAGTTCACGAAGTGCTCGGCGGGCGAGACACGCAGCGCGTAGGAGTCGATCGGCGTCCGGCTGTGCGGCGCGGGCCGCAGCCGCACGACGTGCGGGCCGAGGGCGACGGGACGGTCGAACCGGTAGGTCGTGCGATGGCGGAGCGACACCTTGATCGACATGGGCCAAGCCTGCCGCATCCCTGTTTCGGCTCGATGTCCGCGTCGCCCGACGCCCTCCGCGCTCAGGCCGGGGTGACGAGGTAGTGCAGGATCAGCCAGGCGACGGGCGCGACCGCGATGAGCGAGTCGAGCCGGTCCATGATGCCGCCGTGGCCGGGCAGGAGGTCGCCCATGTCCTTGATGCCGAGGTCGCGCTTGATGAGCGACTCCGAGAGGTCGCCGAGCGTCGCCATCACGACACCGGCGACGCCGAGCAGGACGCCGACCCACCAGTCGCCGTCGAGGGCGAGGGTCACGGTGGCGATGCCGGCCGCGATCCCGAAGACGAGGGACCCGCTGAAGCCCTCCCAGGACTTCTTGGGGCTGATGGTCGGGGCCATCGGGTGCTTGCCGAGGAAGACCCCCGCGGCGTAGCCGCCGACGTCGGAGGCGACCGTCGCCACGATGAAGGCCACGATGCGCCAGGGACCGTCCGTCTCGACCAGCATGAGCATGACGAAGACGCCCATGAGGTGCAGGTAGGACAGGCAGAACACCCCGGCGCTCGCGTCACGGACGAACCCGTCCGCACCGTCGGAGAGTCGCCACACGAGCGTGCCGATGACGGTCAGCGCCATCGCGACCGCGGCGGTCTCCATGCCGCCGTAGTACGCGCCGACGAGCATCAGCGTTCCACCGGTGAGCACCGGCAGGAACGGCACCTTGATGCCGGCGGTCCCGAGGGCCCGGGCGAGCTCCCACAGGCCGACGCCGAGCGCGAGCACGACGACCGCCACGAACACGTCCTTGAACAGGAACAGCGAGACGACGACCATCGCGCCGAGACCGGCGCCCACGCCGATCGCGGCGGGCAGGTTGCGGCCCGCGCGACTCTTGCGCTGGGCGACGGCCGGGTCGGTCTCCCCCAGGGGTCCGTCGGTGGGCGCGGCCTCCTCAGACCTCAAGGAGCTCCGCTTCCTTGTTCTTCAGCAGCTCGTCGATCTGGTCGACGTGCTGCTTCGTCAGGGCGTCGAGGCGCTTCTCGGCGCCCACGTTGTCGTCCTGGCTGATCTCGGAGTCCTTCTCGGCCTTGTCAAGGGTCTGCTTCGCGTTGCGTCGCACGCCGCGGACGGCGACGCGTCCCTCCTCGGCCTTGGAACGGGCGAGCTTGATGTACTCGCGGCGGCGCTCCTCAGTGAGCTCGGGCAGCGTCACCCGCAGCACCTTGCCGTCGTCGGAGGGGTTCACGCCGAGGTCGGAGTCGCGGATGGCCCGCTCGATCGCACCCTTCGCGCCCTGGTCGTACGGGCTGATGATGACGGTGCGCGGCTCGGGCACCTGGAAGCCGGCCAGCTGCTGCAGGGGCGTCGGCGTCCCGTAGTAGTCGGCCGTGATCTGGGAGAACATCGCCGGGTGGGCGCGACCGGTCCGGATGGCCGCGAACTCCTCCTGGGTGTGCTCGACGGCCTTGTCCATCTTGGTGCCGGCCTCGCGCAGGGTCTGGTCGATCACGGTGCGTCTCCTGTCGTCGTCCCGATGTGTGGTCCTGCGTCGCCGTGGACCAGCGTCCCGATCCTCTCACCCTGGAGCACCCGGGCGATGTTGCCCTCACCCTCCATGCCGAAGACGATCATCGGCAGGTCGTTCTCCATGCAGAGCGCGAACGCGGCGGCGTCGACGACCTTCAGGCCGAGGCGCAGGGCCTCCGCGAAGGTGAGGTCGTCGAAGCGGCGCGCGGAGGCGTCGGTGCGCGGGTCGGCGGAGTACACCCCGTCGACGCCGCTCTTGCTCATGAGCACCGCGTCGGCCTTGATCTCCAGGGCGCGCTGGGCGGCCACGGTGTCGGTGCTGAAGTAGGGCATGCCCGCGCCCGCGCCGAAGATGACGACGCGCCCCTTCTCGAGGTGCCGCATGGCCCGGCGCGGGATGTAGGGCTCCGCGACCTGGCCCATGGTGATGGCCGACTGCACGCGGGTGTCGATGCCCTGCTTCTCGATGAAGTCCTGCAGGGCGAGGCTGTTCATGACGGTGCCGAGCATGCCGATGTAGTCGGCCCGCGAACGCTCCATGCCCCGCTGGCTCAGCTCGGCGCCGCGGAAGAAGTTGCCGCCGCCGACGACGATCGCCACCTGCGCGCCCTCGCGGACCGCCTGGGCGACCTGGCGGGCGATGCCGTTGACGACGTCGGGGTCGATGCCGATCTTGCCGCCGCCGAACACCTCGCCGGACAGCTTGAGCAGCACGCGGCGGACGCCGGGGCCTGGGGCCCCGGCGTCCGCGGTGCTGAGGTCGGCCGGGTCACCGTGCGTCGGGTGGTGGGTCACGATGCTCCGGTCCTTCCTGTCGTGGTGCTGGTCGGCTCCGTGGATCAGGCGCCGATCTCGATGTGCGCGAAGCGCTTGACGTCCACGCCGGCGCCGTCGAGGACCGCCTTGACCGTCTTCTTGTTGTCGGTGACCGACGGCTGGTCGAGCAGGACGACGTCCTTGAAGAAGCCGTTGACGCGACCCTCGGTGATCTTCGCGATCGCCTGCTCGGGCTTGCCCTCCTCGCGGGCCGTCGCCTCGGCGATCTCGCGCTCCTTGGCGACGATGTCGGCGGGGACGTCCTCACGGGTGAGGTAGCGCGGACGCATCGCGGCGATCTGCATGGCGGCGCCGCGGGCGGCGTCGAGGTCGTCACCGGTGTACTCGACGAGGACGCCGACGGCGGGCGGCAGGTCGCTGGCGCGACGGTGCAGGTAGACGGCGACCTGGCCGTCGAACGCGGCCACGCGGCCGAGCTGGATCTTCTCGCCGATGACGGCGGCGAGGGCGCTGATGGTCTCCTCGACGGTCTTGCCGTCGTCGAGGGTCGTCTTCGCGAACGCGTCGGCGTCGGCGGGCTTCGTGGCGTCGGCCGCGGCGGCGAGCCGCTCGGCGAGCGCGATGAACTGCTCGTTCTTCGCGACGAAGTCGGTCTCGGAGTTCAGCTCGACGATCGCGTTGCCGGAGCTGGCCACGAGACCGGCGGAGGCCTCGCGCTCGGCGCCGCGCTTGGCGGCCTTCGCGGCACCGGAGATGCGCAGGATCTCGACGGCCTTGTCGAAGTCGCCGTCGGCCTCGGTGAGGGCCTTCTTGGCGTCCATCATGCCCGCGCCGGTGGCGTCGCGGAGCTTCTTCACGTCTGCGGCAGCAATGGCCATGTGAGGGTCTCTTCCCTGGGTCGTGGTGGTGGAAGGGGGGTGGTCGGGTGCCGGAGGTCGTCCGGCACCCGACCGGGTGTCACGGGGTCGACGTCACTTCTCGGCGGCGGCCGGCTCGGTCGCCTCGGCCGCGGGGGTCGCCTCGGCCGCGGGGGCCTCGGCCGCGGGGGCGTCGGCCGCGGGGGCCTCGGCGGGGGCGTCGTCCTTCTTCTCCAGGAGCTCGCGCTCCCACTCGGCGAGCGGCTCGCCGCCACCGAGCTCGGAGCCGGCCTCCTCGGCGCCCGTCTTGGCGCCGCCGCGCTGCAGCAGGCCCTCGGCGACGGCGTCGGCGACGACGCGCGTCAGGACGCTGACCGAGCGGATGGCGTCGTCGTTGCCCGGGATCGGGTAGGTGACGTCGTCGGGGTCGCAGTTGGTGTCGAGGATCGCGACGATCGGGATGTTCAGCTTCTTGGCCTCGTCGACGGCGAGGTGCTCCTTCTTGGTGTCGACGATCCACACCGCGGACGGCGTGCGGCCCATGTCGCGCACACCACCGAGGGTGCGGTTGAGCTTGTCGTACTCGCGACGCATCTGGAGGAGCTCCTTCTTCGTGCGGCCGGAGCCGGCCACGTCGTCGAAGTCGATCTCCTCGAGCTCCTTCATGCGCTGGAGGCGCTGGTGCATCGTCTGGAAGTTGGTGAGCATGCCGCCCAGCCAGCGCTGGTTCACGTAGGGCATGCCGACGCGCTTGGCCTGCTCCTCGATCGGCTCCTGCGCCTGGCGCTTCGTGCCGACGAAGAGGATCGTGCCGCCGCGGGCGACGGTGTTCTTGACGAACTCGTAGCCGGCGTCGATGTAGGCCAGCGACTGCTGCAGGTCGATGATGTAGATGCCGTTGCGCTCGGTGAAGATGAAGCGCTTCATCTTCGGGTTCCAGCGACGGGTCTGGTGCCCGAAGTGGACGCCGCTCTCGAGCAGCTCTCGCATGGTGACGACCGCCATGGTCGATCCTTCCTGTGGACGCACCGGCCCGAGGGCGGGTGGTCCGGTTCCTGGTTGACGCACCACCGGTCGGTGGTGCCCTGACTCCCGCGCCGCGCGAGCCGACCTGCGAGCAGGACCAGGGTCGCGCCCGAGGTTCGACCGGCTGGCGGTGTCACGACGGAGGCGGGCGTGCGAATTTCACGTCCGAGGACGTGATGGGGCCAGTCTAGGACACGGGGCCGGAGATCGAGAAATCCACAGGTCGGCGGCGACCGCGTGCCGCACGTCGACGGCGTCCACACCTCTGCGTCGGCCCCTGGAGCGGCGGCGTCGGCGACGGTTGGCTCGGGTCATGCGTCGTCCGTCCTCGAGTGCCCTGCTCCTGCTGGTCCCCCTCCTCACGCTGCTGACGCTCCTCCTGCCCGGCCCGGCCGTCGCCGACGAGAGGCCCGCCGACGGCCCGCCGTGGCGGTGGCCCCTGGGCTCGCGCCAGGTGACGGCGGACTTCGACCTGCCCGACGGGCCCTACCGTGCGGGTCACCGTGGCGTCGACCTGCCCGGTCGCGCCGGTGAGCCGGTCCGCTCGGTAGCGGTCGGGCGGGTGCTGTTCTCGGGCACCGTCGCCGGCGTGGGCGTGGTGACGGTCGAGCACGGGGCGGAGCGGTCCACCTACCAGCCCGTGGTCCGCCGGGTCGTCCGCGCCGGCGACGCGGTGCAGGCGGGCGACGTCCTCGGCCGGCTCGACGTCGCGGGATCGCACTGCGCCGGACCGTGCCTGCACCTCGGTCGGCTCGACGGCGAGCGCTACCTCGACCCGCGGGGGCGCCTGACGGGTGCGTCGCGGTTCGTGCTCGTCGACCCGGGAGGCCCGCTCCCCCGCCCGCCCGCGGGCACGTCCGGCGCGGCAGGAGGGACGGGTGCGTGGTCGCGACCGGTGGGAGGGCCGGTCACGTCGGCGTACGGGATGCGGGTGCACCCGGTCACCGGGGTGCGCACGCTGCACGACGGCGTCGACCTCGGCGCCGCGTGCGGCACGCCGGTGCGGGCCGCGCGCGCCGGCACGGTGCGCAGCGTGGGCGACGACGGACCCTACGGCCTGCGGGTCGTGGTCGAGCACGGCCAGGGTGTCGAGACGGGCTACGCGCACCTCTCCGCCACGTCGGTCGCACCCGGCGCACGGGTGACGCCGCGCACCGTGCTTGGCGCGGTCGGCTCGACCGGTCTGTCGACCGGTTGCCACCTGCACTTCATGGTGACCCGACGGGGTGAGCCGGTCGACCCGCTCCGGTGACGGGGCGCGGGCCGGCGCACCGCCCGGAGCCCATCGACGCGACCCGCTCGCGCCAGCGCTCGAGCAGGCTCGCGACCACCTGGGCCGCCGTCAGCGTGGCGGGCGTGCGGACGCGGACGCCGAGACCCTCGGGGGTGCGGGAGACCCACACCTGCAGGTCGTCGGCCAGGGTCGGCGCCGACACGTGGTGGGCCCGGCGCCTCAGCGGCGCCTGGTGCCCGGGCAGGCGGCGGTAGTCGAGGTAGGAGGCCATGAAGACGTCGGTCCGCTCGCGCACCAGCGGACGCGACGCGCTGCCCAGCACCTGGTCGAGGGGCACGGCCGCCATCGCGCGGGCGGCGTCGACAGCCTGGGCCGCGTGCGCGAGCGTCGCGCACGGGTCGAGGTGCGTCACCAGCTCGACGGGGACCGTCGTCGTGAGCCACCCGACCGTCCGACGCTCGGCAGGCGTCGACCTGAGGTGGACGGGCATGAGGAGCGGCAGCACGGTGGGCCCGCCCAGGTCGGCCACCGCAGTGGCGAGCGCGGCGAGCGCGGCCGTGGCCGTGGACCCGCCGTGCAGCCGGGCGTGCTCGCCGAGCCGGTCCGCCGCCGTGGCGTCGCCCAGCACCGACACCTCGGTGCGCTGCGCGGCGCGCTCGCCGGGCTCGACGCCCAACGACAGGGGGAAGGTCGGCAGGCGGTGGTCCTGGCGCACGAGGAAGTCGTGCCAGGACCGCAGTCGGACGTCGTCGGCGGGCACGCGCGGCGGCGGGTCGGCCAGCCCGGCGACGAAGCACGACGTCTCGGGCAGGTCGGGGACGCGTCCCTCCCCCGCAAGGCCGGCGTACACGGTGTGGAGCTCGTCGACCAGCACGGCGAGGGAGTAGGCGTCGACGTGGAGGTGGTCGAGCCCGAGCACGACCGTCGAGCGGTCCGGGCGCGAGATCGCGGCGGGCCAGAAGGCCGGGTACGACAGCGGCCAGCACGCGGCGTCGAGCCGTCGACGCACGTGGTCGCGGGTCTCGGCGACGGTCGACGTGGTCACGTCGGCTCCTCGGGTCCAGCGCAGGCCGGCCGCGTCGTGGTGCCTGCCGTGCACGGCACCGGCCACCACGTCCGCGCCGACCTGCAGGGCACTGTGCCGCGCGACGACCTCCTGGTAGGCCCGCTCGAGCGCCGCCGCGTCGACGGGACCCTCGACGTCGAACCCCGCGGCCATCCACACCGACGGCTCCCCCGCGACCGCCGCGGCGAGGTGGTTGCGCTGGTTGAGGGAGAGGTCGACGGGGCGCCCCGGAGCCACGCCGGGCTCGACGTCCCACGAGACGACCGTGCCCGGCGCGGGCGTCCAGAGGTCAGCCGACGTGACCAGCACGGCTGGTCTCCACCTCGGGCAGCGAGGTCGACCCGTCGGCCAGCGCCCGCGCCACGCGGGTGAGCGTCGCGGAGTACCGCGCGATCGCGTCGTGCGCCTCGGGGGTGTCGGGGTGCTGCAGCCCGACGTAGAGCCGCTCCGCGTCGCGGTTGACCCACATCGAGGCGTTGGCCGTGCGGCCCTCGCCCGTGAAGTGCACCCCGCGCTCGTGCGCGGGCCGGCCCGCCCCGGGGAACCGACGGACGTCGAGGTAGGAGACCAGCTGCGGCGACCCCACGCCATCGGGTCCGAGGACACCTGTCCGCAGCATCTCGGCCAGGGCGACGTGCGCCGGCATGCGCGACGTGCGACGGCCGGTCTCGAACCCGGCGTGCGCGGCGACCAGCAGGGCGTCGAGGTCGTCGGCGTGCGGCGCGACCTCGAACAGCACGGGCGCGAAGGTGCAGAACCAGCCGTGCGACCGCAGGTACGGACCGGTGTCGCGGGCGCCCAGCACCGTCACGCCGGCGTAGGTCGCCCGGTCCGCCAGCAGGTGGTCGGTCGCTGCGAGCGCCGCGAAGACCGCGGAGACCGTCCGCACGCCGAGCGCGCGGCACCGGGCGTCCAGACGCGAGGCGGCCTGCGCGTCGAGCAGGTCGTAGGAGGCGATGTGCACGGGCGCCGTCGCACCGCGCTCGAGACCGAGGTCGAGCGGGAAGGACGGCAGACGTCCCCCTTGGGACCCGACGAGGTCGGCCCAGGCGCGGACCTCGGGCGAGGACGCGTCGTAGGTGGCGGCGCGGGCGCGCTCCTCGGCCGCGAAGACGCCGAACGGTCCCGACTCCTCCGGGGTCGGCAGCGCCCCCTCGACCAGGGCGGGACCGCCGGGCTCGGCCACTTCCGCCGCGTAGAGGTCGGCGAGCTCGGAGGCGACCATGAGCTGAGACGCGCCGTCGGTGAAGGCGTGGTCGCAGCCCCAGAAGAGGCCGAACCCGTCGACGCGCTCGACCGCGCCGAGCACGAACCCCGGCCAGGCGTCGGGCCGACAGGCGGCGTCGAAGGTCCGGACCAGGTGCGCCTGCAGGGCCACGTCCCACGAACCGTCCCCGACGTCCAGCTCCTGCACGTCGACGACCGTGTGCTCGACGTCGGCCACCGGCACCACGTGACGGACGGGGACCTCGCCGGTCAGGTCGAACCATGACCGCAGCCCCTCGTGCGTCGTCACCAGCCGCGTCAGGGCGCGGGCGAGGGCGTCGCGGTCGAGCGGGCCGTCGAGGTCGGTCGCGACCCCGGTCCAGGCGCGGTGCACGCCGCTCGCGCGCTGCCGGGCCGCGTAGGCCCGCAGGTGGTCGGCCTGCAGGAACGACGGCGGGGCGGCGTCGACGGGTGCCTCGGCGGCGGCCGCGAGGCTCTCCGGCGTCGGCCCGAGGGTCAGCACCGTGCCGGGCGCCGTGCGCCACCGCGCCATCTCCGCGAGGATCATCGGTCCGCCGCCGCCGTCACGAGACCGCTCTGCCGCTCGTGCTCCACCATGTCGGCGAAGACTGCGCGCAGGTGGGCCGCGAGACCTCGCACGGCCGCGTCGACGGCCCAGGCGCCCGGGTAGCGGGCCGAGAGGTTCAGTCCGCCCTGGTGGCGGATGAGCCAGAGGTACAGCTCGTCCGGGGCGAACACCGGGGACCTCAGCGCGCGGGCCTGCTGCGCCGGCCAGCGCTCGGCACCCGGCACGTGCCGGACGTCGACGTAGGACACGACGAAGTGCGGCGTGTCGCCGACGCCCAACAGCTCGGCGACCCGCGGGAACGGGTGCCTCGCGAGGTCCTTGACCTCGCGCGTCGCGGCGTCGGCGCGGGCGACCGCCTCGCCGAACGTGTGCGTCCCCGACAGGTCGAGGTCGACGGGGCACAGGCCCACGTACCACCCGACCGATTCGCGGTGCCGCGGGTCGTGGCGGGTGTGCATCGGCATCACGAACCGCAGCCGCTCGACGCCGGAGCGTCGCCGCGACGCGATCCCCAGCGCCGCGAGGCCGGCCGCCTGCAGCCCGACGCCCTGCTCGCGCAGCCGCCGGCCGAGCTCGTCGGTCTCCGGCCCGCCCAGCACCCACGTCGAGAGGCTGCGCTGGCGTCGGGGACGGTCGTCGACGCCGGCCGCGGCGACGTCGGGGTGGTGCGGGAACGCCGGCACGTCGCGCGGTGCGCCGTTCTCGTCGAGCGACGTGAACGCGCGCCAGCGCAGCACGGCGGGGTGGTCCGCCGACAGCTCCTCCCCCGCCCGGCGGTCGACGGCGGAGAAGTCGACGTGGCTGCCCACGTCGAGCACGGCGAGCGCGTCGTCGTCGATCCCGGCGAGGGCCTGGCGGTACAGGTCCTCCATCTCGGCGAACCAGAGCACCTGCGAGTAGGCGTCCATCACGCTGTGGTCGGCGGCGAAGACCAGGACGAAGCCCTCGGCGTGCGTGCCACGGACGGTCGCGAACACGCAGTGCGGCCAGGTGACGGGCGACAGCCTCGCCAGGAACTGCGCCACCTCGACCCGCGCCGCGTCGCTGGAGCGGTGCCCGAGCACCTCCGGTCGCACGTCGACCCGTGAGTGGTGGACCGTCTGCCGCTGCCACGCGCAGGTCGACGCGGAGTCGGCGGTCCTCCGGACGGTCGTGCGCAGCACCTCGTGGCGCGCGATCCAGGCCCGCAGTGCACGGCGCAGGGCGTCGGCGTCGAACGGCAGCGGCACCCGCATGGCCGAGCCGATCCACGAGCCGTCGGGATCTCGTTCCAGGTGGGCGGCATGGTCGTAGGACAGTCCGCGCGGGTCGTCCTCCCACGCGTCGGACGCCGTCGTCGGCGTCCAGGTCGTCACGATCCCCGCTGGGATCGGGTAGTCGTCGAGCTCGGTGTACTCCATGGCAGTGCTCCCCCCGTCCGGTGCGCCACCGGTCTCTTCGGTGACGCGATCCATCCGCCACGGCCGCGCACTCCTCGCGGTCGTTGCTCGCCAGTCTGCGCGCCTCCGCGGAGTGCGCGCGACGTGATGATGCTCACGCGCCTCTCCCTCTGGACACGGTCGGCGACGGGCCGCTTGACTCGGCAGAACCTGGGGGGGTGTTCATGATGGCGATCGACCACGCGACGGTTCGTCTGACGTTCGGGGACGACCTGTTCCTGCGACGGCACCGCGGCGTGGGGACGCCGATCGTCAACCAGTTCGTCTGGCGTCTCGACCACGTCGTGCCGACCGCGGCGCTGGTCCGGCTGCGCGACGAGCTGGCCCGCGGGGCGCTCTCGCGTCGCGCGGATCGTCCCCGCGTGCCCGGCGCACGTGGTCGCTGGTCGCGGGCGCCCCATGCCCCGGCGCTCGACGTCGAGCCGACCGTGCTCCAGGAGTGCGACGTCGTCGACTGGCTCCGGTCCAACCACACCGCTCCGCTGCACCCTGGCCGCGGCGACTCCTGGCGGCTGGCGAGCGCGCGGCTGTCCGACGGCGGCTCGCTGCTGTCGCTGATCGTCGACCACGCCGTCGCCGACGGTGGCGCGATGGTCGACGCCGTCGAGCGGGCGGCCTCCGGGCGGGCGCCGTTGACCCTGCCCGACCGCGACGGCACGTGGGGGACGCTGCGGGCCGACCTGCAGGACGCGGCGCGCCAGGTCCGGGCCGTCGTGCGCTGGGGCGCCACGAGCGCGCTGCGACAGCGTGGCGGCGCGACCTCCCCCGCGGGGGCGACGCCGGCGCCGCCCCCCGACGGGCCGACCGCGCCCCAGGGCTGGGTGGTCCCCACCGTCGTGGCGGAGTGCCGCACGGCCGACGTGGAGGCTGCGGCGGCGCGGCACGGCGGGACCCTCAACACCTGGTTCGTCGCGCTGAGCGCGTCCCTGGTCGGGTCGGCCGGGATCACGGACGAGGACGAGCCCGTGCTGGTGGCACTGCCCGTCACCGCGCGAGGCGCCGACGACCCTCGCGCCAACGCCACGCGGATCGCCCGCGTCGCCGTCGACCCGACCGACCTGCGACGTCACGACCTCGCACCGCTGCGGGCGGGCTGCCGCCAGGCCTACGCCCAGCTCGGCACGCGCGACACGTCGGCCAAGGACGCCGACACCGGCTCGCTCCTCACGCTCGTGCAGATGCTGCCCGACGCGGTCGTACGCCGGCTGCCGGTGCCGACCGGCCCCCGCGTGCTGGCGTCGAACCTCGGGACGATGTCCCCGGCGTTCAGCGCACCGACCGGGACGCCGGCCCGCAGCATCGCCGCGCTGGCCGGGCACCGGGTGGTCGACGACGCCGAGATCCGTGCCCTCGGCGGCGGACTGACCGCGTGGGCGTGCACCTCCGGCGAGCGCACCACCGTGACGGTCGCCGCGCTCGACCCGGCGCGGGTGCCCGATGACGAGACCTTGCGTGACCTGGTGCGCTCGGGCCTGGCGGCGTGGCACGTCGAGGCACGGCTGTGGTGAGCGTCGGGCGCTGCGCGCCGCGACCTGACGGAGGGGGACGACGATGACCGAGTGGGCCATCCGGGCCGAGGGACTGGTCAAGACGTACGGGGAGCAGCGGGCGCTCGACGGCCTCGACCTGTCCGTCCGCGCCGGCACGGTGCACGCCGTGCTCGGCCCGAACGGCGCGGGGAAGACGACGGCCGTGCGCGCCCTCGCGACGCTGGTCCGCCTCGACGGCGGGCGGGCGGAGGTCTTCGGGCAGGACGTGACGCGCTCCCCCACCCAGGTGCGCTCCCTCGTCGGCCTCACCGGCCAGTACGCCGCGCTCGACGAGCTGCTGACGGCGCACGAGAACCTCTACCTCTTCGCCCGGCTGGTCGGCTGGCGACGAGCGGAGGCCCGCTCCCGCGCGGCCGACCTGCTCGAGCGGTTCGGCCTGACGCACGTGGCGCACCGCGCCGTCTCGACGTTCTCCGGGGGCATGCGCCGCCGTCTCGACATCGCCGCCAGCCTCCTCGGCGACCCGCCGCTGCTGTTCCTCGACGAGCCCACGACCGGGCTCGACCCACGCACGCGCGCCGACATGTGGGCGACGGTGCGCGAGCTCGTCGCGCAGGGCACGACGGTGCTGCTCACGACCCAGTACCTGGAGGAGGCGGACCAGCTCGCCGACCGGATCGCGGTGATCGACCGCGGACGCGTCGTCGCGGACGGCACGCCCGCCGAGCTCAAGGAGTCCGTCGGCGGCCTGACGCTCCACCTCGTCGTGGCCGACCCGGCGCGCCGCGTCGAAGCGGCCCGCGTCCTGCACGAGGTGACCGGTCAGGTCCCCCAGGACGACGGCGTGCTGCTGGCCGCGCCGATCCGGTCGGGCGCCGTGACGTCCGACGTCGTGCTGGCCCTCACCGCACGCGGTATCGAGATCGGCGAGCTCAGCGCGGCCCGGCCGAGCCTCGACGAGGTCTTCTTCGCGCTCACGGGATCGCTCGACGCGCCCGGCCCCCAGCGTCAGGACGCGGCATGAGCGCCGTGATCGGGGCTCAGGTCCGACCGGCGCCGCGCGGTGGGGTCGGCCCGCTGTCGGCGCTCGCCCAGGTGCTCACGTTCGGCCACCGGGGACTCCTGCGGGTCCGCCACGACCCGCAGCGCCTCTTCGACGTCATCGTGCTGCCGGTCGTCGGCACCATCCTGTTCGCGAACGTCTTCGGAGGTGCCGTCGCGGGCGGCGTCGACGCCTACCTCCCCCAGCTCGTGCCCGGTGTGCTCGTGCAGATCGCCGTCACGGCGTCGGTCGTCACGGGGGTGCAGCTGCGCGACGACATCGACCGCGGCGTGTTCGACCGCTTCCGGTCGCTCCCCGTGGCCCGCACGGCACCGCTCGCAGGTGCCCTGCTGGCTGACGTGGTCCGCTACGTCGTGGCGGTGACCATGACGGTGGTCGTCGGCGTGACGATGGGCTACCGGCCGGAGTCGTGGGCCGGGCTCGTCGCCGGCTGCGCTCTGGTCGTGCTGAGCGGCTTCACCATGAGCTGGGTCTTCGCCTTCATGGGCGTCATGATGCGCAGCGCCGCCGCCGTCCAGGGCGTCTCGATGCTCGTCCTGACGCCGCTGTCGTTCATGTCGAACGCGCTGGTGCCCACCGAGACGATGCCGGCGTGGATGCGTGCCATCGCGGAGGTCAACCCGGTCACGCACCTGGTCTCCGCGGTGCGCGACCTCGCCGGGGGCGACCCCGCCGCCGGGTCGGTGCTCACCGCGCTGCTCGGCTCCCTCGCCGTGCTCGCGATCTTCGCACCGCTCACGGTGCGGGCCTACGTCCGACGCGACTGAGCACGAGGACTGGAGGAGACGTGGACCTGCAGAGCACCCAGGTCGCGAGGGCGACCGCCACCGACGGCAACCGGTTGACCCTGGACGACGACCTCTTCGTCCGGGCGCACCGCGTCCTCGGGATCCCCGTGGTCAACCAGACGGTGTGGCGCTTCGACCGCCCCCTCCACCCGGCCGAGGTGGGACGGCTCGACCTCGGGCTCCGCGACGGACCTCTCGCCCGCTCGATCAGGCGGTCGCGGGTCCCCGGCGCGCGCGACACCTGGGTCGCGTCGTCGGCGGGTGGCCCGGTCCACGTCGCGACGTCGCCGCTGCGGCCGGGCGACGTCCTCGCGTGGGCCGAGGAGCGGGCGGCCGAGCCGCTCGACCCGTGGTCGGGCCCCACCTGGAGCCTCGCCACCGCCAGCACGACCGACGGTGGCTCGGTGCTCTCGTACCTGACGCCGCACGTCGTCTGCGACGGTGGCGCGCACGTCGCGGCTCTCGTCGCGGCGGTCGAGGGCGGCGGTCCGGGACGGTTGCCGGCGGAGGGGCCGACGCCCACGGTCCGCGACGACCTGCGCGACGCGGTGCGACAGGTGGGGCTCGCGCTGCGCGGAGGTGCCACCGCCGTGCGCGACGCGCTCAGGTCGTCGCGACCGCCGCGGACCGACGTGCAGACGTCGCGCGACGGACTCCTCGGCCCCGACCAGGCGGGCGACGACCTGCCGCGCGCGCCGGCCACCGTCGTCGTCGACCTCGACGCCCGGGCCTGGGACGAGGCGGCCGCTCGGCACGGAGGGACGTCGAACAGCCTGCTGGTCGCGGTGGCCGTGGAGGTGCTGCTGGCCTCGGGCCGGGTCGAGGCCGGACGCCCCGTGCGGGTGTCGCTGCCCGTGAGCCTGCGCGGCACGGACGACCTGCGCTCGAACGCGACATCGGGCGTCTCGATCGACGTCGTCACCGAGGTCGCGGACGGTGTCGGCCGCGTCGTCGACCTCGGGGCCGTCCGGGCGCAGGCCCGCAGCGCCTACGCGACGTTGTCGGGCGGCCGGCACGACCCGCTCGGGCCGTTGACGCAGCTGCTGCCGGACCCGGTGGTCGCGGTCCTGGCCCGAGGCGTCGCGGCACCGCTGTGCCTGTGCTCCAACCTGGGGCAGCTGCCGGCCACGTTCGCCGCGCCGCTGGGCCACCCGGCGACGTCGGTGCTGATGCGGTCGGTGACGCAGGGCGTCACGCCCTCGATGCTGCGTCGGACGCGTGGTGGCCTCACGGTCTGGTGGACCCGGCACGGCGACACCGCGACGCTGGCCGTGCTGGGGGTGGACCCGGACCACCTCGGGGACCGCGAGGCCCTGGCCCGTCTCGTCGTGGGGACGACGTCCCGCTGGGGCGTGCCGAGCACCCCGTGGTGAGCACGCGCCCGCCTCGGGGTCGCTAGGCGCGGGGGTGCGCGAGGCGGTAGGCGGCGCGCAGACGTTCGTTGCTGACGTGCGTGTAGATCTGCGTGGTGCCGAGCGACGCGTGGCCCAGCACCTCCTGCACGCTGCGCAGGTCGGCGCCCCCCTCCAGCAGGTGGGTCGCGGCGGTGTGGCGCAGCCCGTGCGGGCCGAGGTCGGGCGCACCGTCGACCGCGGCGAGCCGGTCGTGCACGACCTTGCGGGCCGTGCGCGGGTCGAGCCGGCCCCCACGGAGGCCGAGCAGCAGAGCGGGGCCGCTGTCGGACGTCGCCAGCGCCGGTCGGCCGGTGGTGAGCCAGGCGTCCAGCGCATGCGCCGCCGGCACGCCGTACGGGACGGACCGTTCCTTCCGGCCCTTGCCGAGCACGCGCACGAGTCGTCGGCCGGGGTCGACGTCGTCCACGTCGAGCCCGCACAGCTCCCCGACGCGGACGCCGGTGGCGTACAGCAGCTCGAGGACCAGCAGGTCGCGCAGGCCGACGGGCCCGTCGTCGGCGACCGACTCGGCCGTCGTGTCGAGCAGGGCCCGCACCTCGCTCTCGCTGAGGACGGCGGGCAGCTCGCGTCGTGCCTTCGGGCTGGCCAGCAGCGCGCCGGGGTCCGACGACGCCCGTCCGGTGCGGACGCACCACGCCGTGAACGTGCGCGCCGACGTGGCCCGTCGGGCGATGGTCGCGCGGGCGCGACCCAGCGTCTGCTGGTTGGCGAGCCAGCTGCGCAGCGCGCGGGTCGTGAGGTCGGCGGGCCCCTCGACGCCCAGCGCCTGTGCGTGCTCGGCGAGCTGGGAGAGATCGGTGCGGTAGCCGCGGACCGAGTGCTCGGAGAGGTTCCGCTCGTGGCGCAGGTGCTCGGCGAACGCCTCGACCGCGTCGTCCCAGGCTGCACCCATGACCCCAGGGTGACGGCTCAGCGCCGGGCCGTCGAGGCACCACGCGGGAGCACGAGCCAGCGGTCGCCCACGTGGACGCAGAGCCCCTGGCGCTCGAGGGCCGTGAGCAGCTCGGCGACCTCGGCACGACTCCCCCGTGCGGCCGCGGCGACGTCGGCAGCCGTGCGGGCCTGCTCGAAGGACAACGCGTCGAGCACACGACGCGCCAGGCGACCCAGCCTGTCGCGCTCGGTGTCGTCGATGCGTGCGGGCTCGGCGACGTCGGCGGTGACCCCGGCGACGGCGTCGAGCACCTCGCGACCGGTCGTGACCAGCACGGCTCGCCCGTCGCGGACCGCCTGGTGCACGCCGGCGGACTGCTGCGACGTGACCGGACCGGGGACGCCCATCGTCACGCGGCCGAGGGCGTCGGCCCAGTACAGCGTGTTGAGCGAGCCGCTGCGGCGGGCCGCCTCGACGACGACCGTCCCGACCGCGAGCGCCGCGATGATCCGGTTGCGCGACAGGAAGCGTGAGCGCATCGGCACCTGGCCGGGGGCCTGCTCGGAGACGACGAGTCCGTCCTGGCCGATCCGGCGCAGGAGCGACGCGTGGGTGCGCGGGTACTCGACGTCGGCCCCGCAGGCGAGCACCGCCACGGTCGGCCGGTGCTGCACGAGGGCGCCCCGGTGCGCGGCGGCGTCGATGCCGAACGCCGCGCCACTGACGACGGTGCCGCCCTGGTCGGCCACGTCGGCGGCGATCTCGGCCGCGCAGTCGCTCCCGTACGCGGTGCACGAGCGGGCGCCGACGACGGCCACCGCCTGCTCCGCGAGCCCGGCGAGGTCGGCAGGACCGCGGACCCAGAGCCCCAGCGGTGCGCCGGTGGTGCCTCCGTGCGGCTCCACGTGGTCGAGGTCGTCGAGGCCGGCCGGCCACTCCCGGTCGCCCGGCACCACCCAGCGCAGACCCTGCTCGTCGGCCCTGGCTCGGGCCGCGGCGACGTCGCGCTCGAGGCGCGGCGCGGCGTCGCGCCAGGCGTCCGGCAGCTGCGACGCGAGCGTGCCGCCACCCTGGCGGATCGCCGACACCACGGCGCCGGCACCGTGCTCAGCGAGCAACGGGACCAGCCGGGGGTCGCCCGGTTCGACGACGAGGCTCAGCGCGAGCCGTGCCTCGGCGTCGCGCAGCGCGTCGCCTCGACGGAACTGGTCGGTCCGTTCGCTCACGACGTCACCAGGTCGCGCAGCAGCGGACCGAGCGGCGTGCCGCGCCGCAGCGCGAGGGCGAGCTCGACGTCGTCGACGTCGGGCTGCCCGCCGTCCCGGAGGTCGCACACGGTCCAGGCCACCCTCAGGACCCGGTCGGCCGAGCGCGCCGAGAGTCGCTGCCCGCGCAGGTGGGAGTCGACGAGGCGTCGGGCGGCGTCGGTGGCCGGCCAGTGCTTGCGCAGGTCGACGCCCGGCACGTCGGCGTTGGCCTGCCAGGGCGTCCCGGCGAAGCGGACGGCCTGTCGCTCCCGGGCCCGACGCACGGCCGGTGCGAGCTGCGCGGTGGAGCGGGCACCCGCCGTCTCGTGGACCAGCTCGGGTCGGCTGGGCGGCACCAGCGTGCGGTGGATGTCGATGCGGTCGCGCACGGGCCCGGAGATCCGGTCGCGGTAGCGGCGCTGCATGAGCGGCGTGCACTCGCAGGGGTCGCTCACCGACCCGCCCTGCCCGCACGGGCAGGGGTTCGCGGCGAGCACGAGCTGGAACCGGGCGGGGAACGTCGCGGTCTGCGCCGCGCGCGAGACGACGACGTGCCCGGACTCCAAAGGCTGGCGCAGCGCGTCGAGCACGTTCGACGCGAACTCCGGTGCCTCGTCGAGGAAGAGGACGCCGCGGTGGGCCAGGCTGAGCGCGCCGGGACGGATCCCCCGCTGGCCTCCCCCGACGATCGCCACGGCGCTGGCAGTGTGGTGCGGGTCGACGAACGGCGGACGCTCCACGAGCGGCACGTCCGCCGGCAGCACGCCCGCCAGGGAGTGCACGGCACTGACCTCCAGGGCCTGCTCCCGCGTCAGGTCGGGCAGCAGGCCGGGAAGCCGCTGGGCCAGCATCGTCTTGCCGATGCCCGGCGGGCCGGTCATCAGCACGTGATGACCGCCGGCAGCTGCCACGACGACCGCGGTCCGGGTGTCCTCCTGCCCGGCGACGTCGGCGAGGTCGAGCCCGGCCACGCGGTCGACGTAGGCGTGCCCGAGCCCGACGCCCTCCTCCAGCGGCGGCACGGGCGGGTCGTCCGGCTCGTCCTCTCCCGTGAGCAGCGCGACCACCTGGCGCAGGGACCGCACGCCGACGACCTGCACGCCGCTCACGAGCTCGGCCTCCCCCACGTTCGACTCCGGCACGAAGACCCGCCCGAAACCGGCCTCGACGGCGGCGATCGTCGCCGGCAGCACTCCGCGCACCGCCCGCAGCCGACCGTCGAGGGCGAGCTCGCCGATGAAGACGGTGCCCGCCGTGGCCTCGACCGGCACCAGCGTCTTCTCGACGAACATCGCCACCCCGATCGCGAGGTCGTAGTGCGACCCGGTCTTCGGCAGCGTCGACGGGGCGAGGTTGATGGTCACGCGCTGGTCGGGCCAGGTCGTGCCGGAGTTGACGACCGCGGCACGCACCCGGTCGCGTGCCTCGTTGACGATCGTGTCGGCCAGACCGACCACGATCGTCTTGGGCAGACCCGAGGCGATGTCGACCTCCACCTCGATCGCCCGACCGGTCAGCCCGTCGAGGGTCACCGAGTGCGTCGCCGCCATCAGGCCACCCCGCCCATCCGCTCGACCACCGGACCGCCGCGCCGCGGGATCCGCACCGACACCACGTCGATCCGCACCGCCGCGGGCTCCGCCTCCTGCGCCTGCAGCCACGCCGACGCCGCCCGCCGCAGCCGAGCCGCCTTGCGCGCCGACACCGACTCGAAGCCCGTCCCGTGCCGCGAGCTCGTCCGCGTCTTGACCTCGCAGAACACGATCGTGTCGCCGTCCCTGGCCACCAGGTCGAGCTCACCCCACCGGCACGTCCACCGCCGCTCCAGGATCGTCATCCCCAGCGACTCCAGGTGCCGCGCCGCCACCTGCTCCCCGTACCGCCCCAGCGCGTCGTTGCGTGCCTGACTCATGCCCCCAGCCTCGCCACACCACGACGCCCACGACAGACCCCTCGCACGGGCTGTGGACGACCAGGACCAGCCCGACGAAGGGCCTGTGGACGTGGTCAGGAGCGGGTCGGCGCGGCCTGCTCGACGTACTCGACGACGTTGCCGTCGCCGTGGCGGGCGACGAGCCTGCGGCCGTTCGGCCCAGGCATCGGACCGTCGAGGAGGTCTCCCCCACCGCCCTGCACGGCGTCGACGACGACGTCGAGGTGGCGGACGATGATCGTCGCGGCGCGGGAGCGGGTGGCCTCGTCGGCGCCCTCGAGCAGGAGGAAGGGTCCGACCCACGCCAGCCGCACCGGTCCGAACGTGAAGGCGCGCACGTCGGTGGTGCCCGACAGGCGCTCGTACAGCGGTAGCGCCGCGTCGATGCTCTCCACCGGGATGCGCGCCAGGACGGCCACGACGTTCGACGGCGTCTCGTCCACGAGGTGCCTCAGGCGGACGGGATCTTCACGTCGGAGTCGGCGAGCTCCTCGACGTTGACGTCCTTGAAGGTGAGCACCTTGACGTTCTTGGCGAACCGGGCCGGACGGTAGATGTCCCACACCCAGGCGTCGTTCATCGACACCTCGAAGTAGGCGTCGCCGGTCTCGGAGCGGACCTTCACGTCGACCGCGTTGCACAGGTAGAAGCGACGGTCGGTCTCCACGACGTACTTGAAGATCTTCACGACGTCGCGGTACTCGCGGTAGAGCGCGAGCTCGGCCTCGGTCTCGTACTTCTCGAGGTCCTCTGCGCTCATCTGCCCTCCACGGCCTGCTCGATCGTGCTCGTCGTGTCGCTCCCCGGAACACTACCGGCCGGGACCGCGCAGCCGGGCAGGCTCCACGAACGTCGGTGGTGGTCGCTCGGGCCGTGCCGACGCAGCGCCTCGACGTGGGCGGGCGACGCGTAGCCCTTGTTCTCGTGCCAGCCGTACTGCGGGTGCTCCTGCGCGAGCTCGACCATGAGCGCGTCACGCGACGTCTTCGCCAGGATGCTCGCGGCGGCGACGGCTGCGCAGCGCAGGTCGGCCTTCACCGCGGTGACGACGGGTGGGAAGCTCGGCCCGGGTGCGTCGAGGAGCGACGGCTGCGCGGGCGCGCTCAGGTAGTCGTGGTTGCCGTCGAGCAGCACGAGGTCGGGCGTGGGGTCGAGGTCGACGAGCGCCCGGTGCGCGGCGAGCCGCATCGCGGCCATGATGCCGACCGCGTCGATCTCGGCGGGCGACGCGTGACCGACGCCGTAGCCCGCGCCGTGGGTGGTGGCCCACCGGCGGATGCGTGGCGCGAGCCGCGCGCGGGCGTCGGGCGAGAGCAGCTTGCTGTCGCGCACGCCCTGCGGTGCCGTGCGGGTCTGCTCGGTGACGGCGACGACGCCGACGCTCACCGGACCGCTGAGCGCACCGCGGCCGACCTCGTCGGCGCAGGCGAGCACGGTGCAGCGCTCGCGCAGGAGGCTGCGCTCGAACCGGAGGCTCGGACGTGCTGTCACTGCTGCTGCGTCACTCGCGCTTCGCGGGCGGGTCGTCGGGCACCTCGGCGAACGCGTCGGTGCCGCGGATGAAGCCCATGCGCTTCCACGGCCACACCCGCACCCACGCCTTGCCGACGACGGCGTCGACGGGGATGAAGCCGCCGCCCGGGTCGCCCTGGTGGACGCGCGAGTCGGCGGAGTTGCCGCGGTTGTCGCCCTCGACCCACAGGTGGTCCTTCGGGACGATCACGTCGAAGCGGGTCTCGCTGTTGGCGGCGGGGTCGCGCAGGTACGGCTCGTCGATGGACGTGCCGTTGACCGTGAGCCTGCCCTGCTCGTCGCAGCAGGCGACGCGGTCGCCGCCGACGCCGACGACGCGCTTGATGAGGTGGCCGCCGGTCGGGAAGAGACCGACGACCTCCAGCGCCTTCTGGACCGGGTTGCTGGCCTTGGCGTCCTCGCTGGCGTCGAGCCATCCCCCCGGGTCGTCGAACACGACGATGTCGCCACGCTGGGGATCGCCGGTCCAGTAGGAGACCTTCTGGACGAGGATCTTGTCGTTGACGAGCATCGTCGGTTCCATCGACTCCGACGGGATGTAGAACGCCTGCAGGAAGAAGGCCTTGACCACCACGGCCATCACCATGGCGATGACGACGAGGAGGATCGACTCCTGCCAGACGGGTAGCTGGCGCTTCTTCACGGTCTCACTCACGACGTGAGCCTAGACGCAGGAGCCACAGCGAGCAGGTGGGCACGCGGGAGGACCTCAGTCCTCGCGCTTCTCCTTGATCTTCGCGGCCTTGCCGCGCAGCGAGCGGAGGTAGTAGAGCTTCGCGCGACGCACGTCGCCGCGGGTCGCGACCTCGATCTTCTCGATGACGGGCGTGTGCAGCGGGAAGGTGCGCTCGACGCCGACGCCGAAGCTGACCTTGCGCACCGTGAAGGTGCGGCCGATGCCCGAGCCCTGCAGCTTGATGCAGACGCCCTGGAACACCTGGACGCGAGAGCGGTTGCCCTCGACGACCTTGACGTGGACCTTGAGGGTGTCGCCGGCGCGGAACGCGGGGACGTCGTCGCGACGGGACTCGGCTGCGACCTGGTCGACCAGGTTGGTCATGATCTACTCCTCGCCGGTGCCACAGGTCACCCACGGAAAACGATGGTGAAAAGAAAAGGGTCGTGCGGCGTCGGTCAGCGGATCCCCTGTGGCAGAACCGCGATGCGCCAGCAGCCAAGTATTCCACACGGGTCGAGGGTTCCTGACACCGGCATCGTCCCCGGCGCAGCGCCCGGCGGGGTGCCGGGCCGTGGGCGGCAGAAGATCCAGAACGCCACGAGGGCACCTGCCCGAGCAGGTGCCCTCGTGGGGTCTTGGGGTGGGCGACGGCTCAGTCGAGCGCGTAGCCCTCGCCACCGTGGAGGACGCTGTCGATGCCGGCGACCTCCTCCTCCTCGGTGACACGGAAGCCGACCGTCACGTCGATCACCTTCGCGATGATGAAGGCCATCACGAAGCTGTAGGTCGCGATGGCGACAGCCGGGATGAACTGGACGATCAGCTGGTCGATGTTGCCGCCCGTGAAGAGGCCGGTGTCGATCGCGAAGAAGCCGAGGTACAGCGTGCCGATGACGCCCGCGACCAGGTGCAGGCCGACCACGTCGAGCGAGTCGTCGAAGCCGAGCTTGTACTTGAGCTCGATGGCGACCGCACAGACGGCACCGGCGACGAGGCCGAGCACGATGGACCAGAACGGCGTCAGGTTGGCGCAGGCCGGCGTGATCGCGACCAGACCGGCCACGACACCGGAGGCGGCGCCGACGGCGGTGGCCTTCCCGTGACGGAAGTGCTCGACCACGATGAAGCCGATGGCCGCTGCGGCCGGGCAGACGATCGTGTTGACGAAGATCAGCGCAGCCTGGCCGTCCGCGGTGGCGGCGCCGCCGTTGAAGCCGAACCAGCCGAACCACAGCACCGCGGCACCGATGAGGACGAGCGGCACGTTGTGCGGGACGGCGGTCTCCTTGCTGAAGACCTTGCGCTTGCCCAGGACGAGCGCGAGGGCCAGGGCGGCCGCGCCGGCGTTGATGTGCACCGCGGTGCCGCCGGCGAAGTCGATCGTCTCGGTGCTCAGGCCCAGGTGGGTGCCGAGCTGGCCGACCCAGCCGGTGAAGGTCGTCGTGTCACCGTCCACGACGAACGAGAACACCCACGAGGCGACCGGGAAGTAGACCAGCACGGAGAAGAACCCGGCGAACAGCAGCCAGGGGAAGAACCGCGCACGGTCGGCGATGGCGCCCGAGATGAGGGCGACGGTGATGATCGCGAAGGTCGACCCGAAGGCCGCCGCCGCGAGGACAGCACCGGCGCTGGCGTCACCGCCGAACGCGGCCTTGGCCGCGTCGTTCAGCGCGAAGTCGGAGAACGGGTTGCCGAGCACCTCGGGGATCCAGTCGTTGCTGGTTCCGTCCACGAAGGCCATGTTGGCACCGAAGAGCATCCAGAGGACGCCCACGAGGCCCATCGTGCCGAAGCTGAGCATCATCATGGACACGACGCTCTTGGCCTTGACCAGACCGCCGTAGAAGAAGGCGAGGCCTGGCGTCATGAAGAGCACCAGCGCTGCCGTGATAAGCAGCCAGTAGGTCGGGAAATTCATCGAGTGTCTCTCTCGTCGTCAGGGGGCGAGCAGGGAGGACCCCGCGAGGGGGCGACACGCGGCGACGCTGCTGCGTGGTTCCTGCGTCATGCTGGCGACAGGAGGTTGTGCGGGGCTTGCCTCCGGGTCACAGGAGCGTTACGACGACGAGCCTCGGGTTAACTCGATGTTTCGGACGCGTCACCGAGCAGGTCCGGGCGCCGCTCGCGGGTGCGCTGCAGCGCCTGCTCGTGCCGCCAGGCGGCGATCGCGCCGTGGTGGCCGGACAGCAGGACGTCGGGCACCGTGTGGCCGCGCCACGTGGCCGGCTTGGTGTACACGGGGTACTCCAGGAGGCCGTCCTCGCCGTGCGACTCCTCGGCGAGCGAGGCGGGGTTGCCCATGAAGCCGGGGACGAGGCGCACGACGGCCTCGATCACCGCGAGCGCGGCGACCTCTCCCCCGTTGAGGACGAAGTCGCCGAGGGAGACCTCCTCGACGCGCCAGCGCTCGCGGGCGTGGTCGATGACGCGCTGGTCGATCCCCTCGTAGCGACCGCACGCGAACACGAGGTGCCGCTCGCGGCTGAGGTCGTGCGCGAGGGACTGGCGGAACGGGGTGCCCGACGGCGTGGGCACCACGACGACGCTGTCGTCGGTGGCGACCGTGTCGAGGGCCTCGCCCCACGGCTCGGGCTTCATGACCATGCCGGCGCCGCCGCCGTAGGGCGTGTCGTCGACGGTGCGATGCCGGTCGTGGGTGAAGTCGCGCAGGTCGTGCGTCGCGATCTGCAGCAGACCCTTCTCGCGGGCCCGGCCGGCGAGCGACAGGTCGAGCGCGTCGAGGTACGCCGGGAAGATGGAGACGACGTCGATGCGCAGGGTCGGGGCGTCGGGCTCGCTCATGCGTCGGCACCGCCGGCGGCCCGCTCGGGCTCGGCGACGGCCTGGGCGTCGGGGTCGAGCAGACCGGGCACGTCGGCGAGCGTCACGTGGCCCGCACCCAGGTCGACGTCGGGGACGAGCGCGACCACGAACGGCACGAGCACGCCGCGCGCGCCCGCGTCGAGGTCGAGCGACAGCAGGTCCTGCTCGGGCAGGTGGAGCACGTCGGCGACGACCCCGACGTCGGTGCCGGCGTGGTCGTGCACGCGCAGGCCGACGAGCTGGTGGTCGTAGTAGGCGTCGTCGTCCTCGGGCACGTCGTCGGGGTCGACGTCGACCTCGAGGACGCGTCCGTGCAGGGCCTCGGCCGCGGTGCGGTCGCCGACGCCCTCCAGACGCAGCAGGAGCCGCCCGGAGTGGTTCCGGGCGGCTGCCACGACGACGGTGCGGTCGCCGGCGACGAGGGCGGTGCCAGGTGCGAAGCGACGCTCCGGCTCGTCGGTGCGGACCTGGACGGCGAGCTCGCCCTTGATGCCGTGGGCCCGGCCGATGCGGCCGACGACGACGCGCACGTCAGGTCCTCAGCGCTGGCGGTCGACGTCCACGAAGTCGATGCGGGCACCCTTGGTGCCGGCGATCGCTCCGGTGACGGTGCGGATCGCCGACGCGGTACGACCGGAGCGGCCGATCACCTTGCCGAGGTCGGCAGGGTTGACCCGCACCTCGAAGAGGTCGCCCCGGCGGGTCGACGCGGCGCGCACGTCGACCTCGTCGGGGTGGTCGACGATGGCCGACACGAGGTGCTCGATGACCTCCTGCGTGCGACCAGCCACGATCAGGACTCGGTGCTCTCGGCCTCGGCGGGCGCCTCGGCAGCGGTGTCCTCGGCCTTGGCCTCCTCGGCGGGTGCCTCGTCAGCCTTCTTCGCGGCCTTCTTCTTGGTGGTCGCGTCGGTCTTGGGCTCCGAGTGCAGCTCCTTCAGGGCGGCGTCGAACAGCGCGGCCTTGTCGGCCTTCGGCTCGGGCTGCTTGAGGGTGCTGGTGCCACCGATGTCGCCGGTGATCTTGAGCAGCGCGGCGACGGCCTCGGTGGGCTGGGCGCCGACGCCAAGCCAGTACTGGGCGCGCTCGGAGACGACGTGGATCGTCGACGGCTCGGTCTTCGGGTTGTACGTGCCGATCTCCTCGATCACACGACCGTCGCGCTTGGTGCGCGAGTCGGCGACGACGATGCGGTAGTACGGGGTGCGGATCTTGCCCATCCGCTTCAGGCGAATCTTGACGGCCACGGGTGTGGTGTCTCCTCAGGTCTCTGTGGTGGGGTGACGTGGCGAGCCGGGTGGGGTCACGACTCGGTCACGAAGCTGGTGGGCCCAGCGGTCGGGGTGAGAGGGTCCCGGCCGCAGCGGACACAAGGCGACATTCTGCCAGACGACGTCCGCCAGGACCACATCGCCTCGCGTGTCCCGGTCACCGGTCCGGGGCACCGTCGTCGAAGCGACCGTGCCGGCCCGCGCCGGCCACGAAGCGCGCCGCGCCCTCGACGGCCTCGGCGGCGACGACGGGCAGCCCGCCCGCGCCCTCGGCGCGCAGCGCTTCGGCCAGCGGGAGGTCCCACTGCCCCAGCACCGACGCGCGGTCCGCGCGGAGGCAGGCCTGCGGGAAGGCCGCGAGCTGCTCGGCCAGCTCGTGGGCGACGTCGAGCGCGCGTCCGGGGGCCACGACCCGGTTGACGAGTCCCATCTGCAGCGCCTCGTGCGCCTCCACGGGGCGTCCGGTGAGCACGAGGTCCATCGCCCGGCCGTGCCCGACGACACGCGGCAGCCGCACGGTGCCACCGTCGATGAGCGGGACGCCCCAGCGGCGGCAGAACACCCCGAGCACGGCGTCCTCGGCGGCGACCCGGAGGTCGGCGAGCAGCGCGAGCTCGAGACCGCCGGCCACGGCGTGGCCCTCGATGGCGGCGACGAGCGGCTTCGTCAGCGCCATGCGGGTCGGCCCCATCGGGCCGTGGCCGTCGGGGTCGAGCACGTGGCCGCGCTCGGGGTCGGCGACGGCCGACAGGTCGGCGCCCGCGCAGAACGTGCCTCCCTCGCCGTGGAGCACGGCGACGGCGACGTCGTCGTCGGCCTCGAAGCGCTCGAAGGCGGCCAGGAGGGCTGCGGCGGTGGGGCCGTCGACGGCGTTGCGGACGTCGGGTCGGTGCAGGGTGATCGTGCAGACGGCGTCGTCGACGTCGTAGCGGACGGGTTCGCTCACGAGACCCACGCTAGCCGTCGGTCTGCGTGGCTACGCTGACCTCATGGCCGACGTCACCGTCCTGCACCACCCGGGCTGCTCCACCTCGCGGCACGCGCTCGACTCCGCCGCGCAGGCGGGCGTCGAGGTCGAGGAGGTGCGCTACCTGAAGCAGCCGCTCGACCGCGCCACGCTGCTCGCGCTCCTGGAGCGGCTCGAGGACGAGCCCGCCGACCTCGTCCGCAAGGACGCCTTCTTCAAGGAGCAGGGTCTGGACGCCGCCGACTACACGACGCCCGAGCAGGTCGCCGACCTGCTCGTCGAGCACCCCCGTCTGCTCCAGCGGCCCGTGCTGGTGCGCGGCACGCTGGACGGACCCGGACGGGCCATCATCGGGCGGCCGAAGGACCGCGCCGACGCCTTCCTGCGCGAGGGCTGACCCGCTCCCCCGCACCGCTCACGTGGCGGTGCCGGCGAACTGCGCGGCGTAGAGCCGGGCGTACGCACCCTCGGCGGCCAGCAGCGTGTCGTGGTCGCCCTGCTCGACGATGCGGCCGGACTCCATGACGACGATGGTGTCGGCCTCGCGGATGGTCGACAGGCGGTGCGCGACCACGAACGACGTGCGGTCGCGCCGCAACCGGCCCATGGCCTCCTGCACGAGCGCCTCCGTGCGCGTGTCGACCGAGCTCGTCGCCTCGTCGAGCACCAGCACGGGCGGGTCGGCGTGGAACGCGCGGGCGATGGTGAGCAGCTGGCGCTGGCCGGCGCTGAGGCTCCCCCCGCCCTCGTCGACGACGGTGTCGTAGCCGTCGGGCAGCGTCCGGACGAGGTGGTCGACCGAGGCGGCCTCCGCGGCGCGCCTGACGGCGGCGTCGTCGACGTCGCCCACGCGGCCGTAGGCGATGTTCTCGCGGATGGTGCCCTTGAACAGCCAGGCGTCCTGCAGCACCACGCCGAAGCACCGTCGCAGCGCCTGGCGGTCCATCGTGGCGACGTCGACGCCGTCGAGCGTGATGCGTCCGGCGTCGAGCTCGTAGAAGCGCAGCAGCAGGTTGACGAGGGTCGTCTTGCCCGCGCCGGTCGGTCCGACGATCGCCACGGTCGCGCCCGGCTCGGCGACGAGGTCGAGACCCTCGATGAGCGGAGCGTCGGTGTAGGAGAACGCCACGTCGTCCAGGACCACCCGACCCCGCACGGGCTGCGTCGGCACGAGCGGCGCCGCGCCGCCGGGCCCCACGTCGGGACGCTCCAGCTCGGTGTCGAGCAGGGCCAGCACGCGCTCGGCCGAGGCCATGCCGGACTGCAGGAGGTTGACCATCGACGCGATCTGGGTGAGCGGCTGCGTGAACTGCCGCGAGTACTGGATGAAGGCCTGGACGTCCCCCACCGTGAGGCTGCCGGTCGAGACCCGGACCGCGCCGATCACGGCGACCAGCACGTAGTTGAGGTTGGAGACGAACATCATGAGCGGCTGGATGACGCCCGAGATGAACTGGGCCCGGAACGCCGACGTGAACAGGGCGTCGTTGCGGCGCTCGAACTCCTCCCGGACGTCGCGCTGGCGGCCGAAGACCTTGACCACCTCGTGACCCGTGAAGACCTCCTCCACGTGGCCGTTGACCTTCCCGGTGGCGGCCCACTGGGCGACGAACTGCGGCTGCGAGCGGCGCATGACCGCCTGTGTCAGCCACACGGCGAGCGGGATCGTGGCCAGGGCCACGAGCGCCAGCAGCGGCGAGATCCAGACCATCATGACGAGCGTGCCGACGACCGTGAGCAACGAGGTCAGGAGCTGGCTGATCGTCTGCTGCAGCGACTGGCCGATGTTGTCGATGTCGTTGGTGGTGCGCGACATCAGCTCGCCGCGCTCCGTGCCGTCGACGAACGAGAGCGGCAGCCGGTGCAGCGTGGCCTCCACGTCGTCGCGCAGGCCGCCGACCATCCGCTGCACGACGGCGGTGGTGAGCCGGCCCTGCCACCACATGAAGCCCGACGCCAGGACGTACAGCACGATCGCGCCCGCCAGCACCCAGCCGAGCTGCGTGAAGTCGATGCCCTGCCCGGGGCGCACGTCGGCACCGAGGAGCACGTCCGCGAGACGGTCCTGGCCGTCGGCACGCAGCCGCTCCACGACCTCGGCCTGGCTCGCGCCGGCCGGCAGCCGGCTCGACAGGTAGCCGCTGAAGACGAGGTCGGTCGCGTGCCCGAGGAGCCGCGGGCCGAGCACGGACAGGGTCGTGCCGATGACACCCAGCGCGGCGATGGCAGTGACCGTCGCGCGGTCCTGGAGCAGTCGTCGCCCGATGCGTCGCGCGGTGCCCCGGAAGTCCGACGCGCGCTGGGGCGCCATGGCTCCGGCGGCCATCGGCCCGCGTGGTCCGCCGCTCATCGCGCCTCCGCCTCGCTGAGCTGGGAGAGGACGATCTCGCGGTAGACCGCGCACGTGTCCATGAGGTCTCGGTGCGTGCCCGTGCCGACGACGCTGCCCTCGTCAAGGACGACGATCCGGTCGGCGTCGCGGATGGTCGAGACCCGCTGGGCGACGGTCACGACCGCGGCGTCGCGGGTCAGCGGCCTCAGGGCGTCCCGCAGCGCCGCGTCGGTGGCGTAGTCGAGCGCGGAGAAGGAGTCGTCGAACAGGTACACGAGCGGACGCTTCACCAGCGCGCGGGCGATCGCCAGCCGCTGCCGCTGACCGCCGGAGAAGTTGGTGCCGCCCTGCGAGACGGGTGCCTGGAGCCCCTCGGGCAGCGCCTCGACGACGTCGCGCGCCTGGGCCACGTCGAGTGCCTCCCACAGCTCGGCGTCGCTCGCGTCGGGACGGCCGTAGCGCAGGTTCGACGCCACCGTGCCGGAGAACAGGAACGCGCGCTGGGGCACCAGCCCGATCGCCGCCCAGACCGCCTCGGGCGTCATCGTCCGCACGTCCCGGCCGTCGAGCAGCACCTGCCCCGCGGTGACGTCGAAGAGTCGGGGCACGAGGTTGACCAGCGTCGACTTCCCGCTGCCGGTCGACCCCACGACCGCGGTGGTCTCCCCCGGTCTGGCCACGAGGGAGACGCCGTGCAGCACGTCCTGCTCGGCCCCTGGATACGCGAAGGAGGCGTCGCGCACCTCCAGCGCGCCGCGGGCCACGGGCGTGTCGTCGGCGTCGGGCGCGGCGACGATGCTCGGCTCGGTCTCCAGGACCTCGGTGATCCGCTCCGCCGACACCTCGGCGCGCGGCCAGAGCATGAGCATGAAGGTCGCCATCATGACGGCCATGAGGATCTGCACGAGGTAGTTCTGGAACGCGGTCAGCGTGCCGACCTGCAGGTCGCCCGACGCGATGCGGTAGCCACCGAACCAGGTGGCGGCCACGACCGAGACGTTCATGACGAGCATGACCGTCGGGAACATCAGTGCCATCACGCGCCCGGCCGCGACCGCGACGTCGACGTACGCCTGGTTGGCCCGCGCGAAGCGCTCGGCCTCGCGCTCCTCGGTGGCGAACGCCCGGACGACGCGGATGCCCTGGATCTGCTCGCGCATGACGTCGTTGAGGCCGTCGATCCGCTCCTGCATCTGACGGAACAGCGGACGCATCGTGCGGATGATGAGGCCCACGGCCACCACCAGGACGGGGATGACCACGACGAGCAGGCCCGACAGCTCGACGTCCTGGCGCAGGGCCATCGCGACGCCCCCGACCGCCATGATCGGGGCCGACACCAGGAGCGTCAGCGCCATGAACACGAGCAGCTGCACCTGCTGCACGTCGTTCGTGGCGCGCGTGACCAGCGTCGGCGCGCCGAAGTGGGCCAGCTCGCGGGCGGCGAACCCCTCGACCGCGTCGAACACGCCGGCGCGCAGGTCGCGGCCGAGCGCCATCGCCACCCGCGCCCCCACGTAGACGGCGACGACCGTGCACGCCACCTGCAGCACGGTGACGAGCAGCATCACGCCGCCCGTGGTCCAGATGCGTCCCACGTCGCCGCGGACGACGCCGTCGTCGATGATCTCGGCGTTGAGCCCCGGCAGGTAGAGGTTGGCGATCGTCTGCGCCAGCTGGAACAGCACGACCACGGCGATCGGTCCGCGGTAGGGCCGCAGGTGGCGGCGCAGGAGCGGGATCAGCACGACGTCAGACTACGTTGCCCCGAGCAACGGTCTCGCGGACGAGCCGCTCAGAGCAGGTCCCTGAGCTCCTTCGGCAGCTCGAAGTCCTGCGCGCCCTGCTGGCCGCCGAAGCCGAACGCCTCGGCGCCGTCCTTCGCGGCCGGCTTCTGCTGGGACGCCTGGGCCCGCTTGGCCGGGTTGCCCGACACGCGCTTGCCCTTCTTCTTCTGGTTCTGCGGCTTCTGGCGGGCGCCGGCCCGCTTGCCGACGCCGGGCATGCCGGGGACGCCGCCCATGCCGGGCATGCCCCCGCCCTTCGCCATCTGCTGCATCATCTTGCGTGCCTCGAAGAAGCGGGTGACGAGCTGGTTGACGTCCTGCACCGAGGTGCCCGAGCCCTTGGAGATCCGGGCGCGGCGCGACCCGTCGATGATCTTGGGGTCGTCGCGCTCCTTCGGCGTCATCGACAGGATGATCGCCTTCACCTTGTCGAGCTCGCGGTCGTCGAAGTTCGCGATCTGGTCCTTGAACTGGCCCATGCCCGGGAGCAGGCCCATGAGCTTGCTCATGGACCCCATCTTCGACAGGGTCTCCATCTGCTTGAGGAAGTCCTGGAGCGTGAAGGTGCCCCCGAGCATGCGCTCGGCGTCCTTCTCGGCCTGCTCGGCGTCGTAGACCTTCTCGGCCTGCTCGATGAGCGACAGCATGTCGCCCATGTCGAGGATCCGGCCGGCCATGCGGTCGGGGTGGAAGACGTCGAAGTCGGTGAGCTTCTCGCCCGTGGAGGCGAACATGATGGGCCGGCCGGTGATCTCGCGGACCGACAGCGCAGCACCGCCCCGGGCGTCGCCGTCGAGCTTGGTGAGCACCACGCCGGTGAAGTCAACGCCCTCGGCGAACGCCTCGGCCGTCTGCACGGCGTCCTGGCCGATCATCGCGTCGATGACGAACAGGACCTCGTCGGGGTTCACGGCGTCGCGGATGTCGCGCGCCTGCTGCATGAGGTCGGCGTCGATGCCGAGGCGTCCGGCGGTGTCGACCACGACGACGTCGTGCAGGGTGCGGCGGGCCTCGGCGATCGCGTCGCGGGCCACCTGCACGGGGTCGCCGACGGAGCGGGTGCCCTCGGCGCCCCCGTCGCCGCCGCCGGTGTTGCCGGCCTCGGGGGCGAACACGGTGACGCCGGCCTGCTGGCCGACGACCTGCAGCTGGTTGACGGCGTTGGGGCGCTGCAGGTCGCAGGCCACGAGCATCGGGCTGTTGCCCTGCTCCTTGAGCCAGCGGCCGAGCTTGCCCGCGAGCGTGGTCTTGCCCGCTCCCTGGAGGCCGGCGAGCATGATGACGGTCGGCGGGTTCTTCGCGAACCGGACGCGGCGCGTCTCGCCGCCGAGGATCGTCACGAGCTCCTCGTTGACGATCTTGACGACCTGCTGCGCCGGGTTGAGCGCCTTGGAGACCTCGACGCCCAGCGCGCGCTCCTTGACCCGCGCCGTGAACGCGCGGACCACCGGGACGGCGACGTCGGCATCGAGCAGGGCGAGACGGATCTCGCGCGCGGTGGCGTCGATGTCGGCCTCGCTGAGCCGTCCCTTGCCGCGCAGGTTCTTGAACGCGGACTGGAGGCGGTCTTGCAGGGAGTCGAACATGGGCTCCAGCCTACCGAGCGGGCCCGGCGACGCCGACGACCCCGGTCGGCCAAGCCCCGCGAACCAGCTCGCTCAGACCAGGGCCGCGTCGACCGCCTCGTGCAGCCGACGGGTGGCTGCCTCGTCGAGCGGCTCGCCGTCGGCGTCGACCACGTAGAAGACGTCGCGTGCCTCGTCGCCGTAGGTCGACAGGTGCGCCGAGCGGATCGAGCAGTCGACGGCGGCGATCGCGGCGCAGACCGTCCACACGAGTCCGCGGCGGTCCGCGGCCCGGACCTCGAGGAGCGTCGCCGACTCCGACAGGCCCGGCAGCACCCTGACGCGGGCCGGCAGCCCCTCCACCGGGGTGAGCGTCATGCGTCGCTCGAGCGGCACGTCGCCGGCGAGGACGGGCAGCAGACGCTCGCGCACCGCGCTGGCCAGGAGGTCGGGCCGGGCCACCTCCCACAGCGACACGGCCGCGTCGTCCTGGGTGACCACGCGCACCGAGCGCACGGCGAGACCCTGGAGCGCGAGCCCTCCGGCGATGAGGGCCATCACCCCGGGGCGGTCGGCGGTGACGACCGTGACGAGCGACCCGCCGTGGTGGTCGACGACGTCGAGACGGACCTCGCCCCGGCGCGCACGCGCCAGGGCGTCGGCGGACGGGAAGGGCAGCTCGGCAGGCCAGCCCTCGTACGCGTCGGACGTGGTCGCGGGCGCCGTGCCCGCGAGGTGCTGGTGCGTCTTGGCCACCAGCCCCTCGATCAGGCCGCGCCGCCACGAGGTCCACGCCGTGGGGCCGGTCGAGCGCGCGTCGGCCTGGGTGAGGCTGGCCAGGAGGTCGAGGAAGGCGGCGTCGCCGACGATCTCCGCCACGTTCGCCGCCGTGGCAGGGTCCTCGATGTCGCGACGGGTGGCGACCGTGCCGAGGAGCAGGTGCCAGCGCACGAGCCTGCCCACGACGGCGGCGTCGGCGGGCGGGAAGCCCCAGCGCAGCGCGACGGCCTCCGCCATCGGGGCACCGACCTCGCTGTGGTCGCCGGGCCTGCCCTTGCCGATGTCGTGCAGCAGCGCGGCGACGGCGAGGAGGTCGGGACGCGCGACGTCGCGGCGCAGCGTCGAGGCCACCACGCACGTCTCGACGCTGTGCCGGTCCACCGTGAACCGGTGCACCGGCGAGCTCGAGCCGCGCAGCCGCACGTCGGCCCACTCCGGCAGCCAGCGGTCGACCACGCCTGCGATGTCGAGCTCGTCCCACACCTCGACGAGACCGTGGCCCGCAGTGAGCAGGTCGACCAGGGAGCGGCGGGCCGCAGCCGGCCACGGCTCCTCGAGCGGCCCCAGGTCGCGCGCGAGGCGCTGGGCGGTCCCGGCCGCGAACGGGAGGCCGGCCCGGGCCGCGACGGCGGCGGCCCTCAGCGCGACGGCGGGGTCGCGGCGCGGGTCAGCGTCGGCGGTGAGCACGACCTCGTCGCCGAGCCAGCCGACGCCGGCGTCGACCTGCACCACCGCAGGCCCGGTGCGTCGCAGGCCGGGCCGGGGTCGCGGGCTCGCCCGCGGCGCGAGGACGGCGTCGAGCCGGCGCCAGGTCACGTCGGCGACGTGCGCGATGCGACGTCCGAGGTGGCGCACGTGCAGGTCGAGGGCCTGCGGCTCCATCCCGACGGCCTCGGCGACCGCCGGCACGTCCTCCATCGCGAGCCGGTCGGTGCGGCGCCCGGTGCTGGTGTGGAGCGCGTCGCGCACGTCGAGCAGCGCGGAGCGCAGCTCCTCGACCTCCGCGTGGGGCACGTCGACGAGCCACGTCGCGACGAGGGCGCGCAGGTCGACGCCGTCGCGCAGGCCTCCCCCGGACTCCTTGAGGTCGGGCACCGCGGCGTAGGCCAGCCAGCCCGAGCGCTCGAGCCGCTGGCGACGCCCGGCGCGCAGGTCCTCGACCCGGGTGCGCGCCTCGCGGCGCCAGTCGGCCAGCACGTGGGAGCGCAGCGCGAGGACGAGCCCAGCGTCGCCGGCCACCGTCCGCGCGTCGAGCATGCCCATGGCGGCGCGGTGGTCCTCCGCTGCCGTGGCGCGCATCTGCACGGCGTCGCGGACGGAGTGGTCGAGCGGGATGCGCGCGTCCCACAGCGGGTACCAGAGCGCCTCGGCGACCTCGCGGACCCGGTCCTCGGGCACGGCGGGGTCGTGCAGCAGGACGACGTCGAGGTCGCTGGACGGCGAGAGCTCGCGTCGCCCGTAGCCACCGACCGCGACGGCGACCAGGCCCGTGGGGTCGGGCCCGACCGCCGCCGTGAACGCGTCGGCGACCAGGCGGTCGGCGTCGTCGGCCCGGCGGCGTCGGTCGGAGGCGGTGCTCGGCGGGTGGCTCACGGCACCAGCCTGCCGCACCCGACCACCCGGGACGCACCGCAGCCCACGACCGGTGCGGTCGTGGGCTGCGGCGGGGTCGGGCGAGAGGTCAGAGGGCGGCCTCGTCGGTCTCGCCGGTGCGCACGCGCACCACCGAGTCGACGGGGACGACCCACACCTTGCCGTCGCCGATCTTGCCGGTCTGGGCGGCTGCCGTGATGGTGCTGACGACCGTCTCGACGTCGGCGGCGTCGACGACGACCTCCAGGCGGATCTTCGGCACGAGGGTGACGTCGTACTCAGCCCCGCGGTAGACCTCCGTGTGGCCCTTCTGCTGGCCGTAGCCGCTGGCCTCGGTGACGGTCATGCCGGCGACGCCGGCGGACGCGAGGGCCTCGCGGACCTCTTCCCACTTGTGCGGCTTGATGACCGCGGTCACGAGCTTCATCATCAGACTCCCGTCTTGAAGGGCGAACCACCGGAACCGCCGGTGTAGTCGTACGCGGACTCGAGGTGCTCGACCTGGTCGATGCCGGAGACCTCGTCCTCCGGGTCGATCCGGAAGCCGATCGTCATGTCGATCAACTTACCGATGATGTACGTGAGCACGAACGAGAAGACCATGACGACGACGGCGGCCAGCACCTGCTTGCCGAGCAGCTCGGCGTTGCCACCGTAGAAGAGTCCGTCGACGGGCGCACCGCCACCGGGCGCCGTCGTGGCGAGGAAGCCGATGAGGACGGTGCCGATGAGCCCGCCCACGAGGTGCACGCCGACGACGTCGAGCGAGTCGTCGAAGCCGAGCTTCCACTTGAGGCCGACCGCTGCGGCGCACACGACACCGGCGACCAGGCCCAGGATGACCGACCCGAACGGCGACAGCGCACCGGCGGCGGGCGTGATGGCGACGAGGCCGGCGACGGCACCCGACGCGGCGCCGAGGCTGGTGCCCTTCTTCTCCTTGACGAACTCGTAGGCGAGCCAGCCGACGATCGCGCCGGCGGTGGCCACCGCGGTGTTGACGAAGGCGAGACCGGCCAGGCCGTTCGCGCCGAGCGCCGAGCCGGCGTTGAAGCCGAACCAGCCGAACCAGAGGAGGCCGGCGCCCAGCAGCACGAACGGCAGGTTGTGCGGACGCATCGGGTCGCGCTTCCAGCCGGTGCGCTTGCCGAGCACGAGGGCGAGTGCGAGACCGGCCGCACCGGCGTTGATGTGCACCGCGGTGCCGCCCGCGAAGTCGACGGCCTCGAGCTTGGTGGCGATCCAGCCGCCCCCCTCCCCGTCACTGCCGCCGAAGTCGAAGACCCAGTGCGCGACGGGGAAGTAGACGACGGTGACCCACACGACCACGAAGACGAGCCAGCCGGAGAACTTCGCACGGTCGGCGATCGCGCCACTGATGAGGGCGACGGTGATGATGGCGAACATCAGCTGGAACCCGGCGAACACGAACTCGGGGATCGTGCCGTAGGCGGTGTCGACGCCGATGTTGAGGAACCCGAGCCGCTCGGTGCCGCCGATGAGGCTGTTGCCGCCGGGGCTGAACGCGAACGAGTAGCCGTAGAGCACCCACAGCACCGGCACGATGGCCAGCGCGGCGAAGCTCATCATCATCATGTTGAGCACGCTCTTCGCGCGCGTCATGCCCCCGTAGAAGAACGCGAGCCCGGGCGTCATGAGCAGCACCAGTGCGGCGCTGGCCAAGACCCAGGCGGTGTCGCCGGTATCCATGGAACCTCCGTGAGACGTGATGGGACGGCGCGCCTCCCGGCAGCGCCACGTCACACGATGGACGTCGGGGATTACCTCTGCGGCAGCGTCGCGTTTCGCTCAGGTCACGAGTTCGGCTCCTGCGTTACGGGCGTGTTACGTCCTCACGCCAGCAGCGCGTCGACGAACTCCTCGGCGTCGAACGGCGCGAGGTCGTCGGCCCCTTCGCCGAGACCGACGTACTTGACCGGGACGCCGAGCTCGCGCTGGACGGCGACGACGATGCCGCCCTTGGCCGTGCCGTCGAGCTTGGTGAGCACCACGCCGGTGACCTTGACGACCTCGCCGAACACCTGGGCCTGGCGCAGGCCGTTCTGGCCGGTGGTCGCGTCGATGACGAGCAGCACCTCGGTGACGGGTGCCTGCTTCTCGGCCACGCGCTTGACCTTGCCCAGCTCGTCCATCAGGCCCGCCTTCGTGTGCAGGCGACCGGCCGTGTCGATGACGACGACGTCGGCACCGGTCTCGAGGCCCTGCTTGACGGTGTCGAAGCCGACGCTGGCGGGGTCGCCGCCCTCGGGACCGCGCACGACGTCGACGCCGACGCGCTGGCCCCACGTGCTGAGCTGGTCGGCCGCGGCGGCGCGGAACGTGTCGGCCGCGCCGAGCACGACGGTGCGGTCCTCGGCGACGAGCACGCGGGCGAGCCGGCCGACCGTCGTGGTCTTGCCGGTGCCGTTGACGCCCACGACGAGCACGACGCCGGGCGTGCCCTCAGGGCCCTGCAGCGCGAGCGAGCGGTCGAGGGTCGGGTCGACGAGCGCGACGAGCTCCTCGCGCAACGCCCGGCGCGCGGCCTCGGGGTCGGTGATGCCCTCGACGCGCACCCGCGTGCGGAGCCGGTCGACGAGCTCGGTCGTCGGACCGACACCCACGTCGGCGGCAAGGAGCGTGTCCTCGAGCTCCTCCCAGGCGGCGTCGTCGAGGTCGGCCCGGCCGAGCACCGCGAGGAGGCCGCGACCGAGCGAGGAGTTGGAGCGGGCCAGCCTCGCGCGCAGGCGCACCAGGCGGCCCTGCGCCGGCTCCGGCCGCTCGACGGTGGTCGTCGGGGCGGTCGGCTGGTCCTTCTCGTCGGCCGGGACCTCCTCGAACGGCGGTTCCTCGTCCTCCGACGGGAGGTGGGGCTCCGGGTGCTCCGGGTGCTCGATGTACTCCTCGGTGATCGCGTCGAGGTCGCGCGGGGGCGGCAGCTCGCCCCGACCACGGCGCACGAGGAGGGCGGCGCCGCCGCCGAGGACGACGACGGCGACGGCGATGAGGGCGACGAGCAGCTCGGTGTTGGTCACCGGACCACCCTAGGACGTCGGACCGGCGACGGCCGCAGGTCGACCCGCTGCGGGTACCGCGCGACGACCTCCGGGGCGTGCGACACGACGACGACGGTGTGCTCGGGCGCCAGGGCGTCGACGTCGTCGAGCAGGGCGCGGGCGGTCTCGCCGTCGAGGTGCTCGGTCGGCTCGTCCAGCACGAGGACGCGGTGTCCCGCCCGCAGCATGCGGGTCGGCGAGCCGGACGCGGCCGAGCGCGCGCCACAGCGTGGCGTCGTCGGCGCGGGGGTCGGCGACGCGCAGGTTCTCGCGCACCGTGGTGTCGAACAGCACGGTGTCCTGCTGCATCCAGCCGACCACGGCGCGCACCTGCTCGCGGTCGAGGTCGAGCAGGTCGACGCCGCCCAGCCGCACCGTGCCGCTCCGGGCCGCGACCAACCGGGACAGCGTGGCCGCGAGCGTGCTCTTGCCCGACCCGCTGGGGCCGGTGACGACCACCCGCGCGCCCTCGGGCACGTGCACGGTGAGGTGCTCGACGAGGTCGGCGTCCCAGCCGAGCGTGACGTCCTGCAGGTCCAGGGCGAAGCCGTCGGGCCGGCGCGTACCGTCGAGGGGGGCCGGCATCGGGTCGCTGCCCCCCTCGAGCGCGACGAGCCTGCGGCGCGCGGCCTGCACGCGCGGTCGCAGCCGCTCGGCCTCCGCCACGGCGTCCAGCACGTCGACCAGCCCGACCGGCGCGAGGAGCAGCACGCCGACGAGCGGACCGGTGAGGCCTGCGTCGGCCGTGAGCAGCGCGGTCGCGAGCACGCAGGCCGCGCAGGAGACGAGCACCACGAGCGAGCCGAGACCTCCGGCCCAGGCTCGTCGCCGGTCCTGACGGGCGAGCGCGTCGACGGCGGCGTGCGCCCGGACGTCACGGCCTCGCGCGGACGCGTAGGCGACGAGGTCGGGTGCCGCCAGCACGAGCTCGGTCACGTCGGGCGAGAGCGCCGTCGGTGCGCTGCCCTCGGCACCCGCGAGCCTCGGGACGAGCACGCGCGCCGCCAGCAGGGCCGTCGCGGCGAAGGCGGCGAGCGCCACGCCCGCCGCCGGCAGGACCAGCGCGACGACGGCCACCGTGACCGCGCACGTGACGAGGGCCGAGACCCACGGCAGCCGCAGGCGGAGCAGACCGTCCTGCAGCGCCTCGACGTCGGCGACGACGGTGCGGACGACGTCGCCGCGACGCGTCGCGCCGGCTGTGGGCATCACGCGGGCGAGTCCCTCGTAGGACCGCACGCGGTGGTCGATCCCGCGGGCGAGGGCAGCGTCGTGGGTCAGCAGCCGCTCGGCGTAGCGCAGCGCGGCGCGCGCGACCCCGAACATCCGCACCGAGGTGACGGCGACGATGAGGTAGAGCACCGGTGGCTGCTCCGCCGCGCGCACGACCAGCCAGCCCGACGTCAGCAGCAGCCCGAGCGAGCTCAGCTGCGCGAGCACGCCGAGCGCGCCACCCGCGGCGAGCCGGGTGCGCGACGATGCCAGCAGGCGCGACCGGCGGCTCACGGGGTCACCTCTCCTGCCGGCCCGGCCTGGACCACCTCGACCGGGCGGTCGACGCGCAGCTCCCGCGACGCCGCCGCCACGGTCTCGGCGCGGTGGGCGACGACGAGCACCGTCACGTCGCCCGACTCCTGCAGGCGGCACAGCGTCCCGAGGACGGTGCTCTCGCGCTCGGCGTCGAGACCGGCGGTCGGCTCGTCCATCAGCACGAGCCAGGCTCCGCCGTCGCGCACCCGCAGGAGCGCCCGGGCGACCGCGACGCGACGCCGCTCCCCCGCCGACAGCGCCTGTCCCTGCTCGCCGACCTCGCGTCGGGGAGCGAGGTCGGCCGCTCCTGCGTCGACGAGCGCCGACCGCACAGCCTCGTCCGAGGCGGCCGGGTGGCCGAGCCGGACGTTGTCCGCGACGGTGCCGGCCAGCAGGTGCGGGTCCTGCGGGACCCAGGCCACCTGCCGCCGCCACGCGTCCGGGTCGAGCTCGACCACGGGCACGCCGCCGACCCGCACGGAGCCGCTCGTGGGCAGCGCGAAGCCGAGCAGCACGGCGAGCAGCGTCGACTTGCCGGCACCGGACGGTCCCGTCACGGCGACGAACTCCCCCGGCTGCAGCGTCAGTCCTGGCAGCGCGAGGGCGGGCCGCTCGCGACCTGGGTGGACGACGACCAGGTCGCGCACCTCGACCGGCGCGGGACCCTCGACCACCAGGTGGCCGGTCCGCCGTTCGCCGTCGAGGAGCGTGAGGGCCTCGTCGGCCGCCGCCAGGCCCTGGGTGCTGTCGTGGAAGAGCGTGCCGAGCCGACGCAGCGGGAGGTACGCCTCCGGCGCGAGCACGATGACGAGCAGCCCGGTCGCGAGGTCGAGGTCGCCGGTCACGAGCCGCAGACCGGCCGCCACCGCCACGAGCGCGACGGACAGCGTCGAGAAGAGCTCGAGCACGAACGAGGACAGGAACGCGGTGCGCAGCGAGGCCATGGTGGCGCGACGGTGCCGCTCCCCCACCTCGCGGAGGCCGCGGCCGGAGTCGCGCCCGAAGCCCGTCAGCACGGTCAGCCCGGCGAGCACGTCGGAGAAGTGGCGGCCGAGCCGCTGCAGCTCGGCCCAGCGGCCGTCGAGGCGGTCGCGCGTCACCATGCCGACGAGGACGAGGAAGGTCACCACGAGCGGCAGCGTGAGCACGACGATCAGCGCCGACAGCGGGTCGACGGCGAGCAGCGTGAGGACCACGGCGCCCGGCACCAGCGCGGTCAGCACCACCTGCGGCAGGAAGCGGGCCACGTAGCCGTCGAGGGCGTCGAGACCCGTGTCGAGCAGCGTGGCGACGCGTGCGCTCGACGGCGCGGGGCCGGTGCGGCGCTGGTCGAGCACGGCGTCGACGAGGTCGTGGCGCTGGCCGAGAGCAGCCAGGCCTGACCGACGACGGCGACCGCAGCCACCAGGCCGAGCAGCACGGTGGCGACGAGGAAGCGCCGCACGGGTCGGGACCGGCGCAGCAGCCGGGGGTCGAGGGGTCTCATCCGCGCGGCTCAGGAGGTCGGCGCGAGGACGTCGTCAGGGATGTGGTGCGTCCCGATCCGCCGCCGGAACACCCAGTACGACCACGCCTGGTAGCCGACGACCAGGGGCGTGAAGGCCGCCGCGACCCAGGTCATGATCGTCAGCGTGTACGGCGTCGACGCCGCGTTCGTCGTCGTGAGGCTCCAGGACGGGTCGAGCGAGGAGACCATGACGTCGGGGAACAGCGCCGTGAAGAGCATGACCACCACCGCGGCGATCGACAGCGCCGTGCCGACGAAGGCCCAGCCCTCGCGCCGGGCCGACGCGGCCGCGAGACCGGCGGCGAAGCACGCCACGGCCACGGCACCGGCCACCCAGACGACGGCGTCGCCGTCGCGGCCGGCCGTCCACCCGACGAACACCGTGGCGAGCACCGCCGCGACGACCCCCACCCGCAGTGCCAGGACGCGCGCCCGCTCGCGGATGTCGCCGACCGTCTTCAGGCCGACGAAGACGGCGCCGTGCACGAGGAACACGGTGAGGGTGACGAGACCGCCGAGCAGCGCGTACGGGTTCAGCAGGTCGACGACGGAGCCGACGAACTCCTTGTCGGCGTCGATCGGCACGCCGCGCACCAGGTTGGCCAGCGCCACGCCCCACAGCACCGCGGGCACCACCGACCCGATGAGGATGCCGACGTCGCAGCGACGCTTCCAGACCATCGCGGGACGCTTGCTGCGGTACTCCAGCGCGACGATGCGCAGGATGAGGGCGACGAGGATGACGAAGAGCGGCAGGTAGAAGCCGCTGAACAACGTGGCGTACCACTCCGGGAACGCCGCGAACGTGGCCCCGCCGGCGACGATGAGCCACACCTCGTTGCCGTCCCACACCGGGCCGATGGTGTTCAGCAGCACGCGGCGCTCCTTCTCGTCGCGGGCCAGCACGGCGGTGAGCATGCCGACGCCGAAGTCGAACCCCTCGAGCACGAGGTAGCCGATCCACAGCACGGCGATGAGCACGAACCAGACGGTGGTGAGCTCCATGACGGTCTCCTGGTGCAGGGGGTGGGGCGGGTCAGTAGGCGAACGCGAGCGGCGCGTCCGGGTCGTCGACGAGCTGGGGCGGGTCGGCGTCGGGCAGGCCCTTGCGGATGTAGGTGAGCAGGAGGCGGAACTCGACGACGGCGAGCGCCGCGTACAGCGCGGTGAAGCCGACGAGCGTCGTCAGGGCCTCCCCCGCGCTGACACCCGGCGACACCCCGGCCGAGGTCTCCATGAGCCCGAACACGACCCAGGGCTGGCGGCCCATCTCGGTGAAGATCCACCCGAACGAGCTCGCCGCGAGCGGGAGGAACGGCAGGGCGACGGCGGTGCGCAGCAGCCAGCGACCCTCCCACGTCGCGAGCGACGGCAGGCGCCGGCGTCGGGTCGCCCAGAGCAGCCACGCGCCACCGACCATGGCGAGTCCACCCGCGGTGATCATCGCGCGGAACGTCCAGTAGGTCACCGGGATGTTCGGCGCGTAGTCGCCGGGTCCGAACCGCTGCTCGTACTCCTCCTGGAGGGAGTCGATGCCGCGGACCTCGCCGTCCCAGGTGCCGGTGCCCAGGAACGACAGGAGCCGCGGGATCTTGACCTCGAACAGCGGCTCGCTGCCGTCGAGGGTGCCGACGGTCAGCAGGGAGAACGACGCGGGGGCCTCGTCCTCGTACAGCCCCTCGGCCGCCGCCATCTTCATCGGCTGCACCTCGGTCATGACCTTGCCCTGGAAGTCGCCGGAGACCATCGTGCCGGCGCCGGCGACGAGCAGCACGACGGCGCCGAGGCGCACGGCGGTCCGGAAGGCCTCGCGCTCCTCCTCGTCCTCGCGACGTGGACCGCGCAGCATCTGCCAGAGCCCGACGCCGGCGACCACGGCACCGCCGACCATGAAGCACGCGAAGATCGTGTGCGGGAAGGTGACGAGCACGACCTTGTTGGTCATGACCGCCCAGAAGTCCGTGAGCTCGGCCCGGCCGGACTCCTCGTCCATGCGGTAGCCCACCGGGTTCTGCATGAACGAGTTGGCGGCCAGGATGAAGTAGGCCGAGAGCACGGTGCCGATCGCCGCGAGCCAGATGCACGCCAGGTGGACGGCCGGCTTGAGCCGGTCCCAGCCGAAGATCCAGAGACCGAGGAAGGTCGACTCCAGGAAGAACGCCAGCAGGCCCTCGATGGCCAGCGGCGCCCCGAAGACGTCGCCGACGAACCGCGAGTAGTCGCTCCAGTTCATGCCGAACTGGAACTCCTGGACGATGCCCGTCGCGATGCCGAGCGCGAAGTTGATCAGGAAGAGCTTGCCGTAGAAGCGCGTGAGCCGGAGGTACTTCTCGTTCCCCGTGCGGTGCCACGCGGTCTGCAGCATGGCGACGAGGAAGACCAGCCCGATCGTGACCGGGACGAAGAAGAAGTGGTAGACGGTCGTGATGCCGAACTGCCACCGGGCGATGTCGAGCGCTTCCATGCGACGCCTCCGCTGCGTGAACTACTACGTCTCGTAGTAACTACTACCGAGCGTAGGACTCGCGGCGTCGTCCCGGCAAGCCAAACTCCTACATCGCGTAGTAGATTAGGTCACATGCCCCCGTCCTCCCGCTCCCTCGGCTCCCTCGAGCGCTCCGTCATGGACGTCCTCTGGCGTGCCACCAGCGCCTTGACCGTCCGCGAGGTGCAGGAGCAGCTCGAGGCCGGCGGGTCCGCCGACCTCGCCTACACGACCGTCATGACGGTGCTCGACCGGCTCGGCGCCAAGGAGATGGTGAGCCGCGAGCGCGACGGGCGGGCGTTCCGGTACACCGCGGCGCTCTCCCGCGAGGCCGCCACAGCCGAGCTCCTGAACGCCACGCTCGACAGCTCGGGCGACCGCACCGCCGCGCTCGTGCACTTCGCGCGCACGGTCGACCCGGCCGAGGCCGCGGCCCTGCGCGCGGCGCTGGAGGAGATCGAGGCACCGGGCACGCCATGACGCCCCTGCTGCTCGGCGCGATCGGCCTCGCGCTGGCCCTCCCGGTCCCCGCGCTGCTCTCGCGCGCGGCGTGGCCCCGGCTCGCACCCGCCGCCGGCATCGTGCTCTGGCAGTCGCTCGCGCTCGCGGCCGTCCTCGCCATCTCCGGCGCCGCGCTGTCCACCGCGCTCTGGCTCGTGACCGACCCCGACCCCGCGCCGTGGCGGGTGGTGCTGCACGTCCTGATCATGGGGATCGGCGTCCTCGTCTGGGCGCGCTTCTGGTGGGCCGCCTGGCAGGTGTGGCGGGAGACCTCGCAGCGCCGTGCGCGGCACCGCGAGCTCGTCGACCTGCTGGGCGAGCCGCACGGCGCCCTGCCCGCCGTGCGCGTGCTGGCCGAGCAGACGCCGGTCGCCTACTGCATCCCTCGGCTGCGCGACCCGCGCGTCGTCATCTCCAGCGGCGCCGTGGCCTCGCTCGACGACGAGGCGCTGCGGGCGGTGCTCGAGCACGAGCGCTCGCACGTGCGCACGCGGCACGACCTCGTGCTCGAGGCCTTCGGCGTCCTGCACCGCGCCTTCCCCCGCGTCCTGCGCACCGATGCCCCGTTGCGCCAGAGCCAGGTGATGGTCGAGCTCATGGCCGACGACGCCGCACGCCGGGTCACGGGCGACCGTCCGCTCGCGCGGGCGATCGTCGCGCTCGCCGGTGGCTCCACGCCGGCCGGCGCGCTCGGGGCGGGCAGCGACGCGCTGGTGCGCCTCGAGCGGCTGCGCGACCCCGCCTCACGGAGTGCGCGGCGTGCCTCGGCGGTCGCGTCCGGCGTCGTCTCGGCCGTCGTCCTCGTCGTGCCGACGGTCTTCGTGGCGGTGCCGTGGCTCTACCACGCCGTCGAGGTGCTGCTCACGCGCTGAGCTGCGCTCAGCGCCGAAACAGCCGACGCAGGAAGCCGCCGGTGGCCGGCTCCGGCTCCTCGGCAGACGCCGCCGGCGGCGCGGGCTCGTCGTCCTGCACGTCGACGACGTCGAGGTCGACGTGCACGCCCAGGAGCGAGCCGTCGGCGGCCAGGGTCCGCCAGACGCGGTAGACGCCGTCGCCCCAGCCCGCGGTCGACAGCACGACGTTCTCCCCCGCCGTCGCCCGGGGAAGCCGGACGTCGATGCCGTGGCGGTGGACGCCGTCGTCGGGGTAGTGCAGCAGCTCGATCCAGCCGTCGAAGACCTCGTCGTACCAGGTCGAGCGGTCCTCCGGCATGCCGCGCTCGACGCTCTCGGCGTCGGCGAACCCCACCACGCCCGCGTCGACGGGGACGTCGCGCGCGGCGGCCCGCTCCACGACGGCGGGCTCGCCCTCGGCCAGCACGAGCGACAGGTACGCCACCCGCACGTGCGAGCCGTCCTGCGCGTCGGAGACGTCGGCCAGGGTCATCGCCACGGGGTGGTCGCCCCCGGGCACGTCGACCAGCACGCCCTCCCCCAGGTTCACGAGGGAGTCGCTCACCTCGAGCCGCCCGCTCGGGAGCCGCAGCACCCCGAGCCGCTCCACGGTCAGGGTCCGAGGGCCGTCGTCGGTCTCGACGACGCCGGTGCGCAGGGCGTGGAAGTGCTGCAGGTCCATGGCGTCCAGCCTGCCAGGCGCCGGGGGCGCCCCGCCACGCTCAGGTGAGCGGGGCCAGCGCGGCGCGCACGACGTCGGGCACCGGGGTGACCGTGCGGTCGGCGCCCGAGACGTACACGTGCACGAACCGCCCGACCGCTGCCGGCTCGTCGGACTCGCCCTGGAACAGGCCGATCTCGTACACGACGCTCGACGTGCCGAGCCGCGTCACGCGCAGGCCGGCCTCGACGTCGGCGGGGAAGCGCAGCTCGCGCAGGAAGCGGCAGCCGGTCTCCGCGACGACGCCGTAGGCGTCGAGCGTGCGGGGGTCGACGCCGTCCAGCTCGTGGGCCCGCTCGATGAGGTAGCCGTTCACCGCGGTGTCGAAGTAGGAGTAGTAGACGACGTTGTTGACGTGCCCGTAGACGTCCTCGTCCGCCCACCGCGTCGTGATGCGGCGCAGCACCGGGAAGTCGGCGCGTCGGGGCTCGGTCCGCTCCGGCCCGCTCACGCGGTCTCCTCCTCGCGCAGCCGCTGGCTGATGACGGTGGTGACACCGTCGCCCCGCATCGAGACGCCGTAGAGCGCGTCGCCGACCTCCATCGTCCGCTTCTGGTGGGTGATGACGATGAGCTGGGAGTTGGCGCGCAGCTCCTCGTAGATCTCGAGCAGGCGGCCCAGGTTGGTGTCGTCGAGCGCGGCCTCGACCTCGTCGAGGATGTAGAACGGGCTCGGGCGGGCCTTGAACAGGGCCACCAGGAACGCGACGGCGACGAGCGAGCGCTCACCGCCGGACAGCAGCGACAGCCGCTTGACCTTCTTGCCTGGCGGCCGTGCCTCGACGTCGATGCCGGTGGTCAGCATGTCGTCGGGGTCGGTGAGCAGGAGACGACCCTCGCCGCCCGGGAACAGGCGCGAGAACACGTCCTCGAACGCCGCCGACACGTCGACCCAGGCCTCGCTGAACACCTGCTGCACGCGCTCGTCGACGTCGGCGACGATGTCGAGCAGGTCCTGCCGGGTCCGCTTGAGGTCGTCGAGCTGCTCGGACAGGAACTGGTGGCGCTCCTCGAGTGCCGAGAACTCCTCCAGCGCGAGCGGGTTGACCTTGCCGAGCATGGCCATGGCCCGCTCCGCGGCCCGCAGCCGCTTCGTCTGCTCGGTCCGGTCGTACGGCCGGCCCTGCAGCGCCTCGTCGGTCTCTGCGGTGTCGTCGCTGGACTCGCCCTGCACCTCCTCGGAGGTCGGGGGCACGGGCTGGTCCGGACCGTACTCCGCGACGAGCGCCTCGACCTCGATGCCGAGCTCCTCGAGGGCGCGCGCCTCCAGCGCCTCGAGCCGCAGCCGCTGCTCGGCCCGCGCCATCTCGTCGCGGTGCACCGACGTCGTGAGTCCCTGCAGCTCCTCGGACAGGCTGCGCAGCCGGGCGCGGACGTCGCGGAGCTCGCTCTCGCGACCCGTGCGCGACTGCTCGATCCTCGAGCGCAGCGCCGCTGCCTCCGCGAGCGTCGTCTCGAGCCGGGCCAGCGCGACGTCGCCGACCGCGAGCACCGCCCGCGCCGTCTCGGCCTCGCGCAGCTGCTGCTCCCGGCGCAGCCGGGCCTGGATGCGTGCCTCGCGCTCCGCCGCGGCCGAGGCCACGAGCGCGGTCGCCTGGCCCTCGAGCGCCCGGGCCCGCTCCTCGTTGGTGCGCAGGGCGAGCCGCGCGTCGGTCTCGGCCCGGCGGGCCGTCGACGCCCGCTCGGCCAGCTGGCCGAGCGACTCCGCGACCGCCGACATCTCGGCGTCGGACTCGTGCAGACGCTCCAGCGCCGCGTCGACCCGCTCCTGTGCCGCGATCCGCTCCTGCGCCACGCGCTGGCCGTCGAAGCGCAGCGTCTCGAGCGCGCGCTCGGCCGCCTCGAGCTCCTCACGGGCCTGGTCGATCGCCGCCTGCACCTCGAGCAGGCTCTGCTGCGAGCTCGACCCGCCCGAGGCGAAGTGAGCCCCCAGCACGTCGCCCTCGCGGGTCACGGCGGTCACGTCGGACGCCTGGGCGACCAGGGCACGTGCCGCGGCGAGGTCGTCGACCACGGCCACCTTGAAGAGCAGCCGGCGCAGCGCCGCGACGAGCGTGGCGGGCGGCTCGACCACGTCGACCGCGTAGGTCGCGCCCTCGGGCAGACCGGGCCAGTCGCGGTCGTCGACGTCGGCCTCGCCGCCGAGCAGCAGACCGGCGCGGCCGAGGTCCTCGGACTTCAGCAGCTCCATCGCGGTGACGGCGGTGTCGACGTGGTCGACGGCCACCGCGTCGGCGGCGGACCCGAGGGCCGAGGCGATGGCCGCCTCGAAGCCGGGACGCACGGTGAGCAGGGCCGCGACGGATCCCAGCAGGCCGCTGATCTCGTCGGACGCGGCGAGCAGCGCGCCGGCGCCGTCCTTGCGTGCGAGGCCCGTCTCCAGCGCCTCGACACGCGCCGCGAGCGCCGCCTGCCGGCGGGACGCGTCCTGCTCGGCGACCTGCAGCTCCCGGGCGCGGCCCTCGACGTCGGCCAGCACCGCCTCGGCGGCCTCCAGCTCCTCGTCGAGCCCGGACTCTCCCTGGCTCAGGCCGGCGATCTCGCCCTCGCGGGCCGCGAACGCCTTCTGCGCCTCGTCGGCACGGCGCAGCGCCTCGTCGCGGGCGGCACCGAGCCGCTCGACCTCGGCGTCGGCGGCCTCGGCGCGGCTCTTGAGCGCGTTGACCTGGCCACGCAGGCGCGCCAGCCCCTCCCGACGGTCGGCAGCCGCACGCAGCAGACCGGCGACGCGACGCTCCTCCTCGCCGTAGGTGGCCTCGGCCTCGGTGCGCTCCGCGACGACCGCCTCGAGGGCGGCGCGCGCCTCCTCCACCGAGGTCGTCATGGCGCGGTGCTGCTCCTCGACGCGACGCGCCTCGGCCTCCAGCTCCTCGGGGTCGCGGCCGGTCGGCCGGTCGTCGGACTCCACGGCCGCCAGCCGCACCCGCTCGGTGGCGAGGCCGGAGGTGCCGCGCAGCCGCTCCCGCAGGCCCGACAGCGCGTACCAGGTCTCCTGGGCGGCCGACAGTGCCGGCGAGTCCTCGCGCAGCCGGTCCTCGAGCTCGGTCTCCTGCTGGCGCGCGGCGGCCACGGCGTGCTCGACGGCGGCCCGGCGCTCCTTCAGCGCCGCCTCGTCGGCCATCTCCTCGGCGATCGTCGTGCGGGCCGTGACGATGTCGTCGGCGAGCAGCCGGGCGCGGGCGTCGCGCACGTCGGCCTGGATGGTGACCGCGCGGCGGGCCACCTCGGCCTGGCGGCCGAGCGGCTTGAGCTGACGGCGCAGCTCGGTCAGCACGTCCTGCAGCCGCGTGAGGTTGCCCTGCGTCGCGTCGAGCTTGCGCAGCGCCTTCTCCTTGCGCTTGCGGTGCTTGAGGACGCCGGCCGCCTCCTCGACGAAGCCGCGCCGGTCCTCGGGCGTCGCGCGCAGCACGGAGTCGAGCTGGCCCTGGCCCACGATCACGTGCATCTCGCGGCCGATGCCGGAGTCGCTCAGCAGCTCCTGCACGTCGAGCAGACGGCAGCTGGTGCCGTTGATCGCGTACTCCGAGCCGCCGTTGCGGAACATCGTGCGCGAGATCGTGACCTCGCTGTACTCGATGGGCAGGGCGCCGTCGGTGTTGTCGATGGTCAGGACGACCTCGGCCCGACCCAGCGGCGGGCGTCCCGACGTGCCCGCGAAGATGACGTCCTCCATCTTGCCGCCGCGCAGCGACTTCGCGCCCTGCTCGCCCATGACCCAGGCGAGGGCGTCGACGACGTTGGACTTGCCGGAGCCGTTCGGCCCGACGACGCACGTGATGCCGGGCTCCAGCTCGAGCGTGGTGCTGGACGCGAACGACTTGAAGCCGCGCAGCGTGAGGCTCTTCAGGTACACGCGATCACCCTAGTGCGTCGGCGCGGCACGACCGCCGACGCGCGGCGGCGTCCCCTCCCGGGGACTCAGTGCGAGAGCGGCTCGAGCAGGTCGCCGGCGGTGACCTCGTCGACACGCTCGGCGAGGGTGCGCAGCAGACCGTCGTTCTCGACGTTGAGGCGCAGCACCTCGGCCTCGAGGTCAGCGACCCGACGTCGGAGTCGGGCGGTCTCGTGCAGCTGGTCGACGGTGGGTCCACCGACGAATCCGACGAGGGCCTTGGCCATGGGTGTTCCTCCGCAGGAGATCGCGGCTCCGGCGCGGGTGCCGGGCGGCGGGACGGTTGTACAGCGGCGGCTGCGTCTCAGAGTGTCCCACCGTCCCCCGACCCGGGTCAAACACGCCAGGACGGGCGACGGCCTAGGCTGCCGGACGTGGACGCGTCCCTCTTCCGACCGGTCTCCGAGCCCTGGACGCCGGTCTCCCCCGCCCTCGCCACGCGACGTCGCCTCGTGCTCGCCGCACCTCTCGCCGTCCTCGGCGTGGTGGCCGTCGCCGGGGCCGCGCTCGGCCCCGCCGCGGGCGTCCCGACCGGCTGGGTCGTGCTGCTCGCCGCGGTCGCCGTGGTGCTGCTCGGGGCCGCCGCGGCGCTGTGGTGGTGGGCCGAGCGGAACCGCCGGTCGTGGGGCTGGGCGGAGTCGCAGGACGACCTGCTCGTGACGTCGGGGGTCATGTTCCGCCGGCTCGTCGTGGTGCCCTACGGACGCGTGCAGTTCGTCGACGTCGAGGCCGGTCCCGTCGAGCGCCGCCTCGGCATCACCCGCGTGACCCTGCACACCGCGAGCACCGAGACCGCCGCCCAGGTGCCGGGCGTCCCCGCCGACGAGGCCCGACGCCTGCGCGACCGGCTCACCGACCTCGGGCGGGCGCACGATGCCGGGGTCTGAGCCGGGCGGAGCCCCCGCCGCCGCGGCCGAGCTGCGGGTCGGGCGCCGCACGCATCCGCTGACCGGTGTGGTCCAGGGCGGGCTGTGGGCGGGCGCGGCCGTCGTCGGCCTCGGCGCCTCGTTCCTCCAGGGCGACCGCTGGGAGGGTGTGCCCTGGTGGGTCGCGGTGCTGGCCGTCGTCGGGGGCGGGCTCGTGGTCGGCGAGCTCGCCGGACTCGTGTCGTGGTGGTTCACTCGCTTCGTCGTCGACGACGAGGAGCTGCGCATCGACAGCGGCGTCCTCACGCGGCGCTCGCGCCGGGCCGCGTTCGAGCGGATCCAGTCCGTCGACGTCGCGGAGCCGCTGCTCGCGCGGGTGGTCGGACTCGCCGAGGTGCGGGTCGACCTCGCCGGCGGCGACGAGTCGCGCCTCGTCGTGCGCTTCCTGCCGCTCGCCGAGGCGCGCGACGTGCGTCGTCTGCTGCTGCGGCGGGCGCACGGCGCGCAGGGCGACGGACCCGACGACGCCCTGCCCGACCACGACGGTGGTGAGCTCATCACGCGCGTGCCGCCGGAACGCACCCTGCTGGGCGCGCTGCTCAGCCTCGACCTGCTGGCGGCGGTGGCCGCGCTCGTCGCGATCCTGCTCGCCGCGCTCGGCTTCGGCGCACCGCTCGTCGTCCTCGGTGGCGTGCTGCCGGCGCTGTCCTGGGCGGCACAGGTCGTCGCACGGCGCGTGGTCGCCGAGTGGGGCTTCGTCCTCTGGCGCACGCCGCACGGGCTGCGGATCGAGCGCGGTCTGCTCTCGCTGACGGCCCAGACCATCCCGTACGCCCGGGTCCAGGGCGTGGCCGTCGTGGAGCCCGTCCTCTGGCGCCGACTGGGGTGGTGCCGGCTCGAGGTCGACGTGGCCGGACGGGCGGGCTCCGACGACGGCGACCTCGACACGACGCTGCTGCCGATCGCCGACCGCGCGCTCGCCGCAGCCCTCGTGGCCGAGCTCGTGCAGGACGCCGGCCCGGACGACGAGGTCGTCACCGTGCGCGCGAGCCGACGCTCCTGGCCGTTCGCACCGGTCGGCTGGCGGTTCCGCTCGTTGTCCCTCGGCCGGCGTCGCGCCAGCTCGACCACGGGGTGGCTGCACCGACGCACCAGTCACGCGCCGCACGCGAAGGTGCAGTCGTTCGCGCTGCGGCAGGGACCGCTCCAGCGACTGCGCGACCTCGCCACGGTCGAGCTGCACACGCCCGACGGACCGGTCGACGTCGACGTGCACCACGTCGATGCGGCACAGGCGCGCGGCGTCGTGCTGCGCGCCGTCGACGTGGCGCGGGACGAGCGTGCGCAGACGGCGACCGTGGGGTCAGCCTCCGCTGGACGCGTCCTCGGCGCCGGCGTCGACGGTGCCGACGAGGTCCCGTGAGCTGAGCCAGCCGTCAGGGAGGGCCACCGTGCGCGGGCTGCCCTGGCGGCCGCGCGGTGTGCCCAGCTCGGCCACGGGGTACGGCTCGTCGGGGTCGAGGTCGGCCAGCAGCGCGTCGAGCGCGGCGTAGGAGGAGACGCCCCCGAGCTCGCTGCGCACCCGCGACCCTGCGGGGAAGCCCTTGAGGTACCAGGCGACGTGCTTGCGGAACTCCACGCAGCCGCGCTCCTCGCCCAGCCAGTCGCCCAGCAGCTCGGCGTGGCGTCGCATCACGGAGGTGACCTCGCCGAGGGTCGGCAGCACGGGCCCCGACGCGTCGGGCGACGGGCCGAGCGCCGCGGCGAGGTCGCGGAAGAGCCACGGGCGACCCAGGCAGCCTCGGCCGACCACGACGCCGTCGCAGCCGGTGCTCTGCATCATGCGGACGGCGTCGCCGGCCTCCCACACGTCGCCGTTGCCGAGGACCGGGATCGAGACGGCGGCCTTCAGCTCGCCGATGGTCTCCCAGCGCGCGTGGCCGGAGTAGTGCTGGGCGGCGGTGCGCGCGTGCAGGGCGATCGCGGCGCAGCCGGCGTCCTCGGCGATGTGCCCCGCGTCGAGGTAGGTCAGGTGGTCCTCGTCGATGCCGAGGCGGGTCTTCATGGTCACCGGGACCCCGTACGGCTGCGCGGCGGCGACCGTCGACTCCAGGATGCGACCGAGCAGGTTGGCCTTCCACGGCAGCGCCGCGCCCCCGCCCTTGCGGGTGATCTTCGGCACCGGGCAGCCGAAGTTGAGGTCGACGTGCTCGACGCCGTGGTCGGCGCAGAGCACCTCGACCGCGCGGCCCATCACGTCGGGGTCGACGCCGTACAGCTGCACCGAGCGCACCGACTCGTTGTCGGCGAAGGTCAGCATCGACAGGCTCGTCGCGTCGCCCTCGACCAGACCGCGCGACGTGATCATCTCGCAGACGTACAACCCGGCGCCCTGCTCCGCGCACAGACGACGGAAGGCGACGTTGGTGACACCGGCCATCGGGGCGAGCACGACCGGCACCTCGACCTCGAGGTCGCCGAGACGCAGCGGGCGCGGGAGGAAGACGTCGCTCGAGCCCTGCGTGCCTGGCTCCGTGACGATCGTCGTCGCGGTCGTGGTGGTGGTCATCGCCCACCAGTGTCCCAGACGCACGCAGGGCCGGCGCCGACCGTCGTCGGACGCCGGCCCTGGTGCGCTCCCCACGACCGGCACGACCCGAGCGGGAGAGGCTCGGTCCGGCCTAGCCGGGCGACGTCCGGCCGGACGCATGGGAGAGACGTCCGGCGCCGCCTCGGCCGTGGCGCCGTGGAGAGGCTGCCCCGCACAGCACGGGGCCGCGTCCATCCTCGCCCGACCGGACGGTGCGACGGAACCTCGGCGCAGAAAGAACATTGAGGATCGAGAAAGAACATCGCGTCGGGTCCCTCGTCAGGGTGCCGGTCAGTCCTTCGGGCGCCACCGGACAGCCGACGCGGCATCGCCCGGCTGGAGGTCGACCGAGCGCAGCGAGGTCCCCCGTGGCAGCAGGTAGATGAAGCAGAGGTCGGCGCTGGCGCCGGCGAGGAAGCGCTTCGGCAGCGCCGACGACGGGCACGGCCGGAACCGCCCCACCAGCTCGCTCGCCGGGTAGACGACGTCGTCGTCCGCGTGCGCCAGCAGGGGCAGCGACGACCCGCCCAGGCCGGCGGGACCGTCGTTGCGCACCGTCGCATCGACGTAGTACGGCGTCGCGTCGCGGCTCCGCTCGTCGAGCGTGAAGAACCGGAAGTCCTTGATCGAGCCGCGCCGCACCTTCTCGACCGTGACGGTCACGGCGCTCGCCGCACCGTCGCCGAGGTCGATGACGACCGTGCCCTCGTCGCCGACGTCGAGCCTGCTGCCCGGGTCGGTCAGCGTGACGCCGTCCGGGACGTCGAAGCCCGACGGCGACGGTGCCGGCTCGGCCTGCGCCTCGCCGTCGGAGCGCGAGCACCCGGACACGACCAGCCCGACGGCCAGTGCGGCCAGCACCGGGACCCGCGCGACGTCCCGGAGGGACGTGCGACGGGAACGGGGTGCCGGGCGCAGGCTCACGCCCCGATTGTGTCCCGAGGGCGGTTCAGCAGCCGGGCAGACGCGCCGCGAGCCACTCGCGCACCTGCGTCAGGCCGACCCGCTCCTGCTGCATGGTGTCGCGGTCGCGGATCGTGACGGCCTGGTCGTCGAGGGTGTCGAAGTCGACCGTGATGCAGAACGGCGTGCCGATCTCGTCCTGGCGGCGGTACCGCTTGCCGATCGCGGCGGCGTCGTCGAACTCCACGTTCCAGAAGCCGCGCAGCTCCTGCGCCAGGCCCTTGGCCGTCGGCGACAGCTGCTCGTTGCGCGACAGCGGCAGCACGGCCGCCTTGGCCGGCGCGAGCCGCGGGTCGAGCCGCAGCACGGTGCGCTTGTCGACCCCGCCCTTGGTGTTGGGCGCCTCGTCCTCGGCGTAGGCGTCCACGAGGAAGGCCATCATCGAGCGGTTGACGCCGGCCGCGGGCTCGATGACGTACGGCGTGTACCGCTCGCCCGTGGCCTGGTCGAAGTAGGACAGATCCTTGCCCGAGTGCTTCGCGTGGGTGCTGAGGTCGTAGTCGGTGCGGTTGGCGATGCCCTCGAGCTCGCCCCACTCCGAGCCCTGGAACTGGAAGCGGTACTCGATGTCGACCGTGCGCTTGGAGTAGTGCGACAGCTTCTCCTGCGCGTGCTCGTAGAAGCGCAGGTTCTCGGGGGCGACGCCGAGGTCGGTGTACCAGGCCATCCGCGTGGCCAGCCACTCCTCGTGCCACTGCTCGTCGGTGCCCGGCGGGACGAAGAACTCCATCTCCATCTGCTCGAACTCGCGCGTGCGGAAGATGAAGTTGCCCGGCGTGATCTCGTTGCGGAAGCTCTTGCCGATCTGCGCGATGCCGAACGGCGGCTTCTTGCGCGACGTCGTCAGCACCTGCGCGAAGTTCACGAAGATGCCCTGCGCGGTCTCCGGACGGAGGTAGTGCAGGCCCTCCTCGCTGTCGACCGGACCCAGGTAGGTCTTCATGAGCCCGGAGAAGGCGCGGGGCTCGGTCCAGTGGCCGCGCTCGCCGGTGTCGGGGTCGGGGACCTCGTCCCAGCTCTCGGGCTCACGGCCGTGCTTGGCCTCGAACGCCTCCCACAGGTGGTCGGCGCGGTAGCGCTTGTGGGTCTTGGTCGACTCCACGAGGGGGTCGGTGAAGACGTCGACGTGGCCGGAGGCCTCCCAGACGGGGCGCGGCAGGATCACCGAGGAGTCGAGCCCGACGACGTCGTCGCGGCTCTGCACCATCGAGCGCCACCACTGACGCTTGATGTTCTCCTTCAGCTCGACGCCGAGCGGGCCGTAGTCCCAGGCCGAGCGCGTGCCGCCGTAGATCTCGCCGCACTGGTAGACGAACCCCCGTCGCTTGCACAGGGAGATGACGGTGTCGATCAGGCTGGTGGCCATGGTGGGGCGCTCCGTTTCCGGCTGGGTGTCGGCGGGTCGTGCGCACGTCCGTGGCCGTGCGCTCCCGATGGACGTCCAGCGTATCGATCGTGCGCGAGGCGTCCGACGGCGGTGCGACCCCCATGGTGGTGCCAGCGCGACGCGGGTGTGACGCGTCCGTCAGGCGAGGGATTTGACAACGGTTCCCGCTCGTCTTGACAATCGTTCTCATGGCTCTTCGTCGCACCCGCTCCGCCGTCCTGCTCGCCTCCTGCGCCCTGGTCCTCGCGGCCTGCGGCAGCGGCGGCTCCTCCGACGGCGGCTCGGACGGCAGGCTGTCGGTCGTCACGTCGTTCTACCCGCTGCAGTACGTGACCGAGCGCATCGCCGGCGACCACGCCGACGTCACGAACCTGACGAAGCCCGGCGGCGAGCCGCACGACCTCGAGCTCAGCCCGAAGCAGGTCGCGTCGGTGCAGGACGCCGACCTCGTGGTCTACCAGGACGAGTTCCAGACCGCCGTCGACGAGGCCGTCAAGGAGGCCGACCGCGAGCCCGGCACCACGGTCGACGCCGCCGACGGCGTCGACCGCATCGAGGAGTCCGAGGAGGCGCACGCCGAGGGCGAGGAGGAGGGCCACGACGACCATGCGCACGGCGACGAGGAGCACGCCGACGAGGAGGGCCACGCGGAGGAGGAGGGCCACGACCACGGGCACGACCACGGGCACGACCACGGCGGCGTCGACCCGCACCTCTGGCTCGCCCCGACGAACCTCGAGCCGCTGACCGAGCACGTGCGCGACGCCCTCGTGAAGCTCGACCCCGACCACGCCGACGAGTACGAGGCGAACGCCGCGGCCCTCGTCGCCGACCTCCAGAAGCTCGACGGCGAGTACCGGGCCGGGCTCAAGACCTGCAAGGTCCGCGACATCGTCACCAGCCACGCCGCGTTCGCCTACCTCGCCCGCGCCTACGACCTCGTGCAGATCCCCATCGCCGGCATCGACCCCAGCACCGAGCCGTCGGCCGCCCAGCTCGCCGAGATCTCCGACCTCGTGAAGCGCGACGGCATCACGACGGTCTTCACCGAGACCCTCGTCAGCCCCGCGGTCGCCCGCACGGTGGCGCGCGAGGCCGGGGTGCGGACGGCTACGCTCGACCCGATCGAGGGACTCACGAAGGACACGTCCGACGAGGACTACCTCTCGATCATGCGCTCCAACCTCGCCGAGCTCCAGAAGGCCAACAGCTGCTCATGACGCACCCCCCACTCGTCCTGCGTGACGTCGAGGTCACGCTGGGCGGTGACCCGGTGCTGCGCGGCGTCGACCTCACGGTCGAGCGGGGCGAGTTCGTGACCCTGCTCGGCTCGAACGGATCCGGGAAGTCGACGATGGTGCGCGCGGCCGTCGGGCTCGTGCCCTCGACCGGCACGGTCGAGCTCTTCGGCGAGCCGCTCGCGCGGTTCCGCAGCTGGCGACGGGTCGGCTACGTGCCGCAGCGGTCGGCCGCCTCGACCGGCGTGCCCGCCACGGTGCGCGAGGTCGTCTCGAGCGGTCGCCTGTCGCTGCGCCCGCGCGTGGGGCTGCCGCGCCGGTCCGACCGCGAGGCGGTCGTCACCGCCCTGGAGAGCGTCGGCCTCGCCCACCGCGCGTCGTCGCCGCTCGTCGAGCTCTCCGGTGGCCAGCAGCAGCGTGTCGCCATCGCGCGGGCACTCGCCGGCGAGCCCGAGCTGCTCGTCATGGACGAGCCCACCGCCGGGGTCGACGCCCACCACACCGAGGACCTCGCCGACCTGCTCAGCCACCTCGCCACCGAGGGCATGACCGTGCTGCTCGTCGCGCACGAGCTCGGCCCGATGCTCCCGCTCGTGGACCGCGCCGTCGTCCTCGACCAGGGTCGCGTGGTGCACGACGGCCCGGTCGACGACCACGTCGCCGACGTCCACCAGCAGCACCACGGCGACGCCCACCCGCACACGGCCGACCCCGACCGCGTGCGTCCCCTGCCCGAGGAGGGGGTCTGGTGAGCCTCGACCTGCTCGACTACGAGTTCATGCGGCTCGCCCTCGTGGCCGCGTTCTTCACCGGTCTCGCCGCACCGGCGATCGGCACGTTCATGGTCCAGCGCCGTCTCGCGCTGCTGGGCGACGGCCTCGGCCACGTCGCCCTGACCGGCGTCGCGCTGGGGCTGCTCACGGGGACGGCGCCGGTGCTCACCGCACTCGTCGTCGCCGTCCTCGGCGCGGTCGTCATCGAGGTGCTGCGCACCTACACGCGCACCAGCGGCGACGTCGCGCTCGCGATGCTGTTCTACGGCGGCATCGCCGCGGGCGTCCTGCTGATCGGCCTCGCCGGCGAGAGCGGCGCGACCCTCAACCGCTACCTCTTCGGATCCATCACGACCGTCACCGACACCGACGTCGTCGTCGTGAGCGTGCTCGGCGTCGTCGTCGTCGGCCTGTGCCTGCTGCTCTCGCCCCAGCTGTTCGCCGTCTGCCAGGACGAGGAGCACGCCAAGGTCAGCGGCGTGCCGACACGCCTGTACGGCCTGCTGATCGCCGTCATGGCGGCCGCGACCATCACGGTCGCGATGCGCACCGTCGGGCTGCTGCTGGTGTCCGCGCTCATGGTCGTGCCCGTGGCGGCCGCACAGCAGGTCGCGCGCAGCTTCCGGCTCACGCACCTGCTGGCGATGGCCATCGGGCTGCTCACCGCGGTGCTCGGCGTCGTCACCAGCTTCGAGGCCAACACGGCACCAGGCCCCACGATCGTCATGCTCGCACTGGGCACCTTCGTGCTGACCACGCTGCTGCGTGGTGTCACCGTGGGCCTGCGTCGTCGACGGTCGGTACGCTCCTCCTGAGGAGGACCATGGTTGACATCCGCAACACCCGACAGCGGCGCGCCGTGAGCGCGGTGCTCGACGAGCTCGAAGGCTTCGCCAGCGCCCAGCAGATCCATGGCGTGCTGGGCCAGCGGGGCGAGAAGGTCGGCCTGTCGACCGTCTACCGCAACCTGCAGGCGCTCGTCGACGCCGAGCAGGTCGACGCGCTGCGCGGCAACGACGGCGAGGTGCTGTACCGGCGCTGCGAGGCCGGCGAGCACCACCACCATCTCGTCTGCCGCTCCTGCGGGCGCGCCGTCGAGGTCGCGGGCCCGGCGGTCGAGTCGTGGGCCACGAAGGTGGCGACCGAGAACGGCTTCACCGACGTCGAGCACACGCTGGAGATCTTCGGCACCTGCGCCGACTGCGCCGCGTGAGCACCTCCCCGACCCTCGTGCGGCAGGTGCTGGACCGCGACGTCTGGGAGCCGCGCGCCGCAGCCCACCGCGAGCGTGCCCGCACCTGGACCGCGCCACACCTGCTCCGCCGCGAGCGGCACGAGCCGCACCCCGTCGTCGACTTCCTCTTCGAGTACTACAACCTCTCCCCCGCCCAGCTCGAGCGCTGGCACCCCGGCCTCGACGTCGGGCTCGCCGACGCGCCGGAGCACGCCGCCCTCGGCGCCTACGTGACGCGTGACGGCGTCAGCACGGTCGACCCCAGGCGGCTCGCCTCCCGCGTGCGCGGCCTGCGGTGGACCAGGTCGCTGCTGACCGCCACGCTCGACCGCCCGGCCCGCTACGGCTGCTTCGGCCTGCACGAGTGGGCCATGGTCTACCGCTCCGAGCAGCCCCGCCACGACCTGCCGCTCCGGCTCGGCCGCAGCGGCACCGACGCCGTCGTCGAGGCCCACCCGCTCACCTGCACGCACGTCGACGCGTTCCGCTTCTTCACCCCGGCGGCCGAGCCGCGCAACGCCTGGCAGCTCGGCCGGGAGCACCAGCTCGCGCACGAGCAGCCGGGCTGCCTGCACGCCAACATGGACCTCTACCGGATCGCCTTCCGGCTGCTGCCGTTCGTCGAGTCGACGGTGGTGCTCGACGCGTTCGAGCTGGCGCTGGAGATCCGCACCGTCGACATGCAGGCCTCGCCCTACGACGTCGGCTCCTACGGCCTCGACCCGATCCCGGTCGAGGTCGCCGACGGTCGGGCCGAGTACGTGCGCCGCCAGCGCGACCTCGCGGCCCGGGCGGAACCGCTGCGGCGTGCGCTGCTGGCGCACGTCGACCGTCTGCTCGCCCACCCGGCCGCCCACGCGCCCGAGCAGCCCGACGCTCGAGACGGCCAGTAGATTGACCGACGTGGACGACGACCTGCACGTGCGCTCCGGCGACGAGCTCACCGCCGCCGAGGTGTACGACATCTGGCGGATCCGCGACGTCGTCTTCGCCGTCGAGCAGCAGTGCGACGAGCCCGACGTCGACGGCATCGACCTCCTTCCGACCTGCCACCACCTGTGGTTCGCCGACGCCGACGGACCGACCAGCTATCTGCGCACCTTCACCACCGAGTCCGGCGTGCGCAAGGTCGGGCGGGTGGCCACGCGCCAGGACCAGCGCGGCCGCGGGCTGTCGAGCCGGCTCCTGCGGGCCGTCCTGGAGCGCTGGGGCGACGCCGAGGTCCGGCTCGGCGCGCAGGCGTACCTGCACGACTGGTACGCCGGCTTCGGCTTCGAGCGGTGCGGCGAGAACTTCTGGGAGGCGGGCATCGAGCACGTGCCGATGCGGCGACTCCCCCGCGCCTGACGCCCGCCCCGGGCCGCACACAGCATCAGCGCACCAGGATCAGCGCCCGACGCCGTCGCCGGCCAGCACGTTGTCGAGCGCCTCGCGTAGGTCGGCGCGCGTGCGCTCCTCGTACTGCGTCACCGCCGTGCGCGCGGCCGCGTACTCCTCGGCGTACTGGAAGCTGCCGCTCTGACCGGCGTCGAGCCGCGCCGCCAAGGCCTCGGCCTCGGTGATCACGTGGGTGAGCGCGCGCCGCACCGCGTCGCGCACCGGGGCGGCGTCACGGGGTGCCTCGACGGCCTCGAAGCTCGCCAGGGTGGTGCGCATGGGTGGCAGCAGCTGGGCCCGCAGCGGCGCGCCGCTCGTGACGAACGTGCCGGGCGCGAGCGCGTTCGGGTCGACCTCGAGCGCCCGACGCGCGGCGACCAGGTAGCGCTGCGCGGCCCGGGTGTCGACGACGACGTCGTCGAGGCGGTCCATCGCCTCGGTGACGACGGACTGCTCACGACGGGCGGCGCCGTAGTCCGGGGAGGCCGCTGCGCCGCGCTGCGACGTCGCGCCGAGCGTCGGCACGTCGTCGCGGTGCCGTGCCAGCACCCGGGCCACGGCGTCGGGGTCCGTCGCGTCGGCGGCCTCGAGCTCACGCACGACCACCTCGCGGTAGTGCGAGAGACGTTCCTGGTAGCGCAGCGCCACGGCGTCGGCACGGTCGACGTCGACCTGTCGCGCGCGGGCGTCGACGACCAGCGCTGCACCGAGCCCGAGGCCCAGGAGCAGGGTGGGCGCGAGGACCAGCGCGAGGAGTCGACGTCGGGTCACGCGGTGCCGACCGGGACCCCGTGCCGCCGCAGCCCGTAGGTGAGCGCGTCGACGAGCGCCTCCCACGAGGCCTCGATCATGTTCGGGCCCACCCCGACCGTGACCCACGCGTCCTTGCCGTCGGAGGTCTCGATGAGCACGCGCGTGACGGCGTCGGTGCCGTGGCCCTGGTCGAGGATGCGCACCCGGAAGTCGATGAGGTGGAACCGCGCCACGTCGGGGTACAGCTGCTCGATCGCCTGGCGGAGGGCGTGGTCGAGGGCGTTGACGGGGCCGTTGCCCTCGCCGATGACCGCGAGCCGCTGACCGGCGGCGCGCAGCTTGACGGTGGCCTCCGTGCCGCGCGAGGACTCGGCCAGCACGCGCCACGACTCGACGTCGAAGTACGAGGGTCGGGCACCCTCCATCTCCTCGGCGAGCAGCAGCTCGAACGACGCGTCGGCCGCCTCGAAGGTGTAGCCCTGCTGCTCCATGGCCTTGACGCGCTCGGTGATGCGCCCGAGCCGCTCGGCGTCGTCGCCCACGTCGTAGCCGAGCTCGCGACCCTTCAGCTCGATGGTGGCCCGACCGGCCATCTCCGAGACGAGCAGGCGCATGTCGTTGCCCACGAGCGCAGGGTCGATGTGCTGGTACAGGTCGGGGTCGACGCGGATCGCGCTGGCGTGCAGGCCGGCCTTGTGCGCGAACGACGACACGCCGGTGTACGGCTGGCGCGCGGAGGGTGGGTAGTTGGTGATCTCCGAGACGGCGTGCGCAATGCGCGTGGCCTCGGCCAGCGCCCCCTCCGGCAGCACCTGCATGCCGAGCTTGAGCTCGAGGTTGGCGACGGACGTCACGAGGTCGGCGTTGCCCGTGCGCTCGCCGTAGCCGTTCAGGCAGCCCTGCAGGTGCGTGGCCCCGGCGCGCACCGCGGCCATCGAGTTCGCGACGGCGCAGCCCGTGTCGTTGTGCGCGTGGATGCCGAGCCGCGCCCCGACGGACAGCGTGTCGGCCACGACCTCCTCGACCTGGTGCGGCAGCATGCCGCCGTTGGTGTCGCACAGCACGACGACGTCGGCGCCGGCCTCGGCGGCGGTCCGCACGACCTCCAGCGCGTACGCGCGGTTCGCGACGTAGCCGTCGAAGAAGTGCTCGCAGTCGACGAAGACGCGCTGCCCCTCGGCCCGGAGGTGCTCGACCGTGTCGCGCACCATCGCCAGGTTCTCCTCCAGCGTGGTGCGCAATGCCAGCTCGACGTGCCGGTCGTGGCTCTTCGCGACGAGCGTGACCACCGGCGCGCCGGACTCGCGCAGCGCCGCGACGAGCGGGTCGTCGGCGGCCCGCAGCCCGGCCCGACGGGTCGCGCCGAAGGCGGCCAGGGTCGCGGTCCGCAGCTCCAGCTCCTTGGCGGCGAGTGCGAAGAACTCGGTGTCCTTCGGGTTCGATCCCGGCCAGCCGCCCTCGATGAACCCGACGCCGAGGTCGTCGAGGTGGCGCGCCACGTGCAGCTTGTCCTGCACGGAGAGGTTGAGTCCCTCCTGCTGGGCACCGTCGCGCATCGTGGTGTCGTAGACGTGGAAGGCGTCGCTGGTCACGCGCGCCAGTCTACGCAGCGGCCCGCCTAGGATGGGCCCACATGAGCACCCGACCCGTCCCGGTCCCCGCCACGTGCGAGTCGCTGTACGCCGTCATGACGGCCGAGCCGCTCGAGCACGAGGACCACGTGCCCCTGCCCCACGCCGCGCTGCTGCGCGCGCACGGCACGTCGCCGCAGGGCCTGGAGCGACTGGAGGCCCGGCCCCACCAGCTGGTGCTGCAGAGCCAGGCGCCTGTGGCGGAGGCGGCCGCCGCTGCGCGCGACACCCGCGTGCAGGCGCTCGAGCTGGCAGCCCGCCACGACGGGGTCGTCGTCGAGCTGCTCACGCCCCGCGTCCTGGAGCTGACGAGCGAGGACGTCTCGCTCGCGCACGCCGCCCAGTGGTACGTGCTCGACCACGCGGCCCTGCTCGACGGCGACCTCGTGACCGACGGACTCGCCCAGTTCGGCCTCCCCGACGTGCGGGTGCGGGCCGTCGGGTCCGACGACGTCGTGCGGGCCATGAGCAGCGCCGTGCTCGCCGGCGTCGTGCACCGGCTGATCGCCGAGTGGCCCGAGCACGACCCGGTCGGCGAGGCCACCGTGACCCTGCGCGACATCGCCTACGGCCTGGGCGACGTGCAGGCCTCCGTCACCCCGCACGACCGCGGGGTGCGGATCTCGATCGACTACGTGGCCGACGACCACGTGCTGGCGGTCGAGCTGCTGGACGACCCCGCCACGACGCTGTTCGCCTGAACGTCGGCCTCGGGGCCACGTCGGGGCGTCAGGTTCGCGAGCACCTCGGGCTGCAGGATCGCGCGCAGCTGCTCCGGCGGCAGCAGCTGCTTCTCGAGCACGAGCTCGGCCACCCCGCGTCCGGTCGCCAGGGCCTCCATCGCGACCTCGGTCGCCGCCGTGTAGCCGATGAACGGGTTGAGGGCGGTGACCAGGCCGATGGAGTTCTCGACCTCCTGGCGCAGCAGCGCCTCGTTGGCGGTGATGCCGTCGACGCAGCGGCGCGCGAGCACGAGCATCGCCTCGCGCAGCCGGTAGAGGCCGGCGGACAGCGAGTAGCAGATGACGGGCTCGAAGGCGTTGAGCTGCAGCTGACCGCCCTCGGCGGCCATCGTGACGGTGACGTCCATCCCGATCACCTGGAACGCGACCTGGTTGACCACCTCCGGGATGACCGGGTTGACCTTGCCGGGCATGATGCTCGACCCTGCCTGCACCGCGGGCAGGTTGATCTCGTTCAGGCCCGCGCGGGGGCCCGACGACAGCAGGCGCAGGTCGTTGCAGATCTTGCTGGTCTTCGTCGCGACCCGCTTGAGCGTGCCGGAGAGCTGCACGAACGCGCCGCAGTCCTGCGTGGCCTCGATGAGGTCGACCGCGCTGACCAGCGGCAGTCCCGTGAGCCGGGCGAGGTGCTGCGCCGCGGCGGGCACGTAGCCGGCCGGCGCGTTCAGCTGCGTGCCGATGGCGGTCGCGCCGAGGTTGATCTCGTGCAGCATCGCGACGGCCTCGGTGAGCCTGCTGTGGTCCTCCCCCAGCATGACGGCGTACGTACCGAACTCCTGCCCGAGCGTCATCGGGACGGCGTCCTGCAGCTGCGTACGACCCATCTTGAGGACGTCGCGGAACTCCTCGGCCTTGCGGACGAAGGAGTCCTGCAGCACCACCATCGCGTCGAGCAGCGCGTGGGTGGCCAGGATGATCGCGATCTTCACCGCCGTCGGGTAGACGTCGTTGGTCGACTGGCTGAGGTTGACGTGCTCGTTCGGGTGCAGGAAGCCGTAGTCGCCGCGCGGGCGGCCCAGGATCTCCAGCGCCCGGTTGGCGATCACCTCGTTCGCGTTCATGTTCGTCGACGTGCCCGCCCCGCCCTGCATCACGTCGACGACGAACTCGCCGCGCAGGGAGCCGGCCCGGATCTCCTCGCAGGCCTGCTCGATGGCGCGGAAGCGCTGCGTGTCGAGCAGCCCGAGCTCGTGGTTCGTGGTCGCCGCCGCCTGCTTGACCGCGGCGAGCGCCTCCACCAGGAAGGGGCTCTGCCCGATCGGGATGCCCGTGATCGGGAAGTTCTCGGTCGCGCGCAGCGTGTGGACACCCCAGTACGCGTCGGCCGGGACGTCGCGGTCGCCGATCAGGTCGTGCTCGCGTCGCGTCGCGGTGGTCGGGGCGGCGCCGTCGGGGCCGGTCGAGAGGGTCATGGCTTCCTTCCGTCACGCGCGGGCCCAGGGTGTGGCCCGTCGGCGTTCCTGTGGGTGGTCGGCGCGCGAGATCACCGGGCGCGTGACCGTGGTCACATCCATCTCACCACATCACGACGGGCCGGTGCGGCACGGTCAGGCGCGCGTCCCGACGGTCGTCCTCGGGGCGTAGACGTCGCGCCGCAGGAGGGTCAGGGCGAGGGCGACGGCGCACGCCGACGCCGACACGACGGGCAGCACCTCGACGTCGATCCCGACGAGCAGCGCACCGAGTCCCGACCCGGTGGCGATCCCCACCTGGAAGCAGGTCACGTAGACCGCCGACGCGGTGTCGACCCGGTCACCGGCGAGGCGCATGACGCCGGCCTGGTAGCAGGGGCCGATGGCGGCGAAGGCAGCTCCCCACACCGCCACGGCCGCGAAGAGCACCAGACCCACCAGCACGGAGGAGCCGGCGCCGAGGCCGAGGGCGGCGGCCAGGCCCGCGGTCCCCACGAGCATGGCCGCAACCGCGGTCACGGTGGTGCCCACCGGACGGACGTCGAGCACCCGGCCGACGACCAGCGTCGCCGCCGCTCCGGCCACGCCGAACCCGGCGAGCAGCAGGGGCACGTCGACGCCGTCCAGGGCCCGGCGCGCGATCGGCGCGACGTACGTGAACGACGTGAAGTGGGCCGACACGACCACGACGGCGAGGGCGTAGAGCACCACCAACGGTCCGGCGGCCGGACCGAGCAGACGGCCCAGCCCGCGCTCGCTCCCCGCCTGGTCGAGCGGGTCGGCGGCCACCGAAGGGGCCGGTGTCGACGGCTCGGCCGGCAGCGTCAGGACGAGGCCCACGAGCGTGAGTGCCACGAGCGCGGCGAGACCGCCGGCCGCCACGCGCCAGTCCGTGGCCTCCCCCACGAACGTGGCCAGGGGCGAGCCGACGACCGAGGCCGCCGTCGCGCCACCGAACACCGCGGCCGTCGCCATGCCCGCACGCTCGCGCGGCACGAGCGACGCCGCGGCCGGGGCCACGAGCGACCAGAGGATGCCGTGGGTCAGCGCCGCGAGCACCCGACTCAGCACCATCGCCGCGTAGCTGGTCGCGACGGTCGCCACGACGGCGGCGACGAGCAGCACGGCCAGGGCGCCCTGGACCGCCCGGGCCCGGGGCCACCTCGCCACCAGGCGGACGCCCGGGATGGTGCACAGCCCCGCCACGACCGCGTACCCGCTGACGAGCAGCCCGACCCGCCCTTGGGAGACGTCGAGGTCCTCCGCGATGTCGCCGATCAGGCCCACGGGGAGCAGCTCGAAGGTGACGTAGACGAACGTCGCCACGCCGAGCAGGCCGAGCCGCAGCGCGGTCACCGCGTGAGGTCCTCGACGGCCTCCAGGACCTCGGCCAGCTCCGTGAAGCCCTCGTCGGCGAGGAAGTGACCGCCGCCCGGGACCTCGCGGGTGCGCGCGCCGAGCTGTGCGGCCAGCGCCTTCGACGCCTCGGGAGGGACGATCGAGTCGTCGTCGGAGTAGATGCCGACGCGCGCGTCGACCGCCTCGCAGACCCGCGCGACGTCCGCCGGGTCGAGCGGCTCGGCGAGGTAGTCGTCGAGCTCGGGGACCGCGGCGATCGGCCCCTGGAAACCCGAGACGGCGACGAGGCCCCGCAGGCGCCAGGGCGCGGGGCGCGCGGCGAGCCAGCGCAGCACGGTGACCGTGCCGAGGCTGTGGGTCACGAGCAGCGTCTCCTCGTCGACGTCGCCGACGCGCTCGTCGAGGGTGCGCTCCCACGCGTCGCGCGACGGGTTCGTGGAGTCGGGCATGGGCACGACCTCCACGACGTGGCCCTCGGCGCGCAGCTTCTCGGCGAGCCAGGGGAACCAGTGGTCGTGCGGGGCGGCGGAGTAGCCGTGGACGACGTAGATCTTCATGAGGTCCTCCTCAGGACAGGTCGGTGGTGGGGTGGGCCATGAAGTCGAGCAGCACCTTGGGCCTCACCCGCAGGGGGTCGGCCAGGCGTTCGTAGGCGGACCGCACGTCCTCCAGCGGTACCACCCGGTCGACCATCGCGTCGAGGTCGACGTGCCCGGCGACCACCAGGTCGACGAGCTCCTCCCAGTGCCCGACGCCGGACAGGACGCCGACGACGCTCAGGTCACGGACGACGAGGTCGGCGACCGGGACGCCGTCGACGGCGTGGTGCGGGGTGCCGAGCTGCGCCACCCGACCGCCGGACGCGGCCAGCCCGATGGCCGACACCAGCCCCACGGTCGAGCCCGAGGCCTCGACGACGACGTCGAAGGACTCGCCGTGCGACCCGTCCGGGCGCTCGACGGCGACGAGCCCGAGGCTGGCCGCGAGCTCGCGCGCCTCCTTGCGCGGCTCGACGACGAGCACGTCGGCGCCTCGTGCGCGGGCGGCCTGGGCGGCCACGAGACCCAGGGTCCCCGCGCCGACGACAGCCACCCGGTCGACCGCGCGGACGTCGACGCGGTGCATCGCGTGGACGGCGGCGGACGCCGGCTCCAGCAGCGCCGCCGAGGTGTCCGAGAGCGCGTCGGGCACGGCCACCACGGTCGAGACCGGCACGACGACGAGGTCCGCCGCGGCACCAGGGCCGTCTCCGAGCACGCCGATCTCGCGGCGCTCGGGGCAGTGCGTGATCCGTCGCGCCGCGCAGTGCTCGCAGCGCCCGCAGGCCCTGATGTTGTGCCCGGCGACGCGGCGTCCGACCCAGGCGTCGTCCACGTCCGCGCCGACGGCGACGACCTCGCCGGTCCACTCGTGGCCGGGTACGAAGGGATACGAGGCGAGCCCGTCGTGCAGGTAGGAGCTGCTGCCGTCGTAGAAGCCCAGGTCGGTGCCGCACAGGCCCAGCAGGCGCACCCGCACCAGGAGGTCGCCCTGCCCCGGCACCGGGGCGGGGCGCTGCACGAGCGCCACCTCCCGCGGTCCCGGGAGCAGGACGCTGCGGACGGACGTCGGTCCGATCGGCTCGCCCGACGCCCGCACGGCCGGCGACTCGATGCTGCGGCGAGGACGCAGGCCGCGCACGGTCCGGCCGCCGTAGGCGCGGACCAGGGGCATCTCGACCCAGTGGTACAGCGCTCCGGCGCCGAGGACCGTGAGCGCGACCGCACCCAGCAGGTACGCGACCGCTGCCGCGACGGAGTCGGTGGGTCCGTGCAGCACGTGCACGTCCAGCGCGTCGAGGACGATGAAGTGCAGCAGGTAGAACGCGAAGGAGACCTCACCGAGCCAGCGCAGCGGCCTGGCACGCCACACCGAGGGTCGACCGGCCAGGTCGCGCTGGGCGGCCGCGGCGATGATCAGCGCGCAGGGCACGACCAGCACGGCGCGCTGCGCGAGCAGGACGGGCGCGGACAGCGCGAGCACGTAGGCCCCGGCCAGGGCGGCGAAGGACCAGCGCAGGGACAGCCGCGGGAGCGCGTCGCCACGCACCAGCACCGCGAGCGCCATGCCCACGCCGAAGTCGGGGAGTCGGGTCAGCGGCAGCACGTAGGCGAACCAGTACTGCAGGCCCGAGACGTCGGGCTCGTTCGAGAGCCGCTGGCTCCCCTCCGGCAGGAGGGTCGCCACGAGCGGCACGGCCACGACGGCCAGCACCGACACGGCGAGCACGGTGGCGGCCCGTCGGGTCCCCCGGCCGACCACCAGGCCGACGAGGAGGGGGAAGGTGAGGTAGAAGAAGGCCTCCGTCGCGAGCGACCAGCCCGGCGCCAGCACGGAGAAGTTGAGCGGGTAGTCGGGCGGCCAGACCTGCGTCATGGTCAGGTAGGACGCCAGGTCGCGCCACGGCACCGACCCCGCGTGCATCACCAGCACGGCGAGCAGCGCGGTGACGTAGTACAGCGGCAGGATCTTGACGAACCGTCGGCGGTAGAACGACGCGGGACGGTCACCGGCGCTCGCCGACCACGTCAGGACGAAGCCGCTGAGCAGGAAGAAGAACGTGACGCCGAGGCCGCCCGCCTGGGAGAGCCAGTGGTAGTAGCCCTCCTGGACCCCGCGGTCGGCGAACAACGGCAGCTCGGGCAGCGCGCTGTGGAACAGCAACACGGCGAGCGCCGCGGGGAAGCGCAGTCCGGTGAGCGAGTCCAGGCGGACTCCTGGGCGCGGACGCTCCTGGGCGGCTCGGGCGTCGAGCAGGGCGGTGGCGGTCATCGTGACGCTCCTTGGGTCGGGCGGGTGCGCCGGAGGGTCGGCGGGTCGAGGGTCGCTCCGGCGAGAGAGTGCCGGCGGGCGGCGGCGCGGTCGTAGGCGGCGGCGACGTCGGCGGCCAGCAGGTCGGGGCGACCGCGATAGTCGTTCTCGAGCAGGACGTCACCGTCGCCGACCTGCGCGAGGATCGTGCGGGTGCGGGCCGCGACCTCGTCGGCTCGCACGTCCGTCGGTACCTTCACGTGGACCGAGGGCGCCAGCACGCCGTGCGCGCGGCAGGTGTCGACGAAGGCGAACGGGTCGCGGCCGGCGTCGAGCAGGTTGCCGGTGTCGGCGACCACGCGGACGGTCGACGCGCCGGTGGCCGAGACCAGCGCGACGGCATCGGCGGCGTCGAGCGTCGACTCGGTCAGCACGAGCAGGTCGGCCCCGCCCTCGCCCGCGCAGCGCGCCAGCACCTCCGCCGTCGCGTCGCGCGACGGCGCGTCGACGATCGCGCTCGCCCGGAAGCTGGGCACGTGGACCGCAGAGACCCCGTGGCGGCGGGCGAGCCCGACCGTGGCGAGCAACAGGTCGAGGCACTCCGGCGTCGGACGCCCGTCGCGGTGCAGACCGAGGTCGTTCGCGCGGTTGACCGCGAGGGCGTCGACGACGACGCCCAGACGGCACAGCTCGGCGAGCACCGCGTCGTCGAGGATCGGACCGCGACCGGGCCCGCCGACGTCGAGCTGCACGTGCCGGGTCCCCGCCGCGAGCACGCCGACCACGGCCTCCCGGTGGTCGGGGGCGACCCGCCACTGGGCCACGGCCACGACGCCCGCGCTCACCGCGAGATCCTCATTGCGAGCTTCAGGACCGGTCGACCGTCGACGTGTCGGTCGCCGTCGACCATGGCACGGATCGCGCGGACGGCGTCGTCGAGCGTCACGTGGTGCGTCACAAGGTCGGCCCAGGCCGTCGGGTCGCCGGACACCACGTGGGCCGCCCGCTGGAGCGTGGCCGGGGCGACGCCGCGGTGGCCCACGAAGGTCACCGGTGCCGCGCCTCGGCGGCCCACCGTGCGAGCGACCGGCACGACGGGACGCCCGGCGCGGTTGCGCGCTCGCAGCGCAGCGAGGTCGACGACGTCCTCGACGCCGTTCCAGCGCACCGGCCCGGCGGGCAGGCCCGCGTGCAGGTCGATCGTCAGAGCAGCGCGGCACAGTCCCACCAGCGCAGCCACGGCCTGGAGCGATGCCGTGCGCGGGGTGGCGACGACGGCGGTCACGGGACCTGTGAGCCCGACCAGGACGGCCGGGAGGTCCTGGTCGTCCGCGGCGAGGGCCAGCGTGCCCGGCTCCGGCAGGAGCGGCGGCTCGCCGGGGCGGTGCACGTGGAGGACCCGCAGGTCGGGACGGCGGTGCCGCCACCACCGCACAGCCAGGCGGCCGACCACCCCGCCACCCCAGACCACGAGCGTCGACGGTGCGCCGGCGGCCACGTCGGTCGCGACCCGGTACCCCTCCAGCACGGACGACAGCGGCTCGGCGAGCGCGGCCACGACGGCCGCGTCGTGGTCGGGGCCGGCCGGTGTGGCGGGCCCGGGGCCGGGTGCCCGCACCACGAGCCCGTCGCGCACGGCCGTGGCCGGCACGACCACGCGCTCCGCCCAGAGACCGGCCACGTTGTGGCCGAGCAGGAACGTGTCGTCCCTCGGGTGAGTCGGGTCGACGAGCACGCGCTCCCCGACGCGAGGTGCAGGTCCGGCGACGGCCGGTCCGACGGCGACGACGCGAGCGACCCCCTCGTGCCCGAGCACCTCGGCGGGGTCGGCGCGGAGCCCGCGCAGGATCTGCAGGTCGGTGCCGCACACGCCCACGACCTCCGGGGCCAGCAGCAGCTCACCCGGTCCGGGCGTGGGGGTCGGAAGGCTGTGCAGCCGCAGGCCGGCGGGCGTGCGGACGAGGGCGCGGTGCCGCTCGACGCGCACCAGTGCCGCGGGGCGCCCCGACGCGACGGCTCCCCTGGTCATCGGACCGCCTCCGCTGCTCCGGACACGGCTGCGGCGGCGCCGGCCAGCAGGTCGACGTCACCCGGCACGCAGCACCGCAGGTGCTCGTCGAACCACGCGTCGTCCCGCGGCGGGTCGGCGTACGACGCGGGCACGGCCAGCAGCTCGCGGAGCGTGTGCTCGTAGACGGCGCCGAGTCCCTCGACCACACCGCCGCCGAGGGCCAGCAGGTCGAGGTGCGGGTCGAGGGTCCACAGGGTGCGGACCAGCGCCGCGACCGGGGCCACGGCGGAGCGGAGGACCCCCTGGGCCCAGTCCTCCCCTGCGCCGAGGCCCGCGCGAAGCCTGGCGACCGGGTCCGACGTGGCACCCGCGCGCCGCACGACCAGCCGCGCGATGCCCGGACCGGAGGAGATCGCGGCGAGGTGGGCCGCTCCCCCGCACTCGCAGCGCAGGCGCAGCAGGTCGGCGTCCTCGGCGTCGACCTGGGCCACGAGGTGGCCGACCTCGCCCTGCAGCCCGCGTTCGTCGATCTCGATCCGTGCGCGCGGGACGTCGAGACACCGGTAAGCAATGCCGCTGCTGACGGTCAGGTAGCCCACGTGCCGCACCCCTGCGGGTGCGTGACGCACGGCGAGGTCGGTGACGGCCGCGGTGACGTCGTTGACGAGGTGCCAGGCGACATCGGGACGGCGTCGGGCGAGCGCGGCGCCCAGGTCGACGGGGTCGTCGGCCGCCCCCCACAGCGGCGCCGAGCCGTGCACGATGCCGGTGCGCTCGTCGAGGGCGGCGCCGAGCGAGACCGCCACGCACGCACCCGGCGGTGCGAGACGGGCGAGCAGCGCGACGAGGTCGTCCCGCAGCACCGCCACCGGGACTCCAGGACGCCGCAGGATGCTCGGTGTGGGCACGCGCTCGGTGGGTGCGCCGTCCTCCAGGGGCCGGCTCCTCGTCCAGGTGCCGCCGACGTCGACGGCGAACGTCGCGGTCGCTCGCGTGCGTGCCGTAGGGCCGCGGGTGTCGAGCGCCGTCACGACGGGACCCTCGTGGCGGCGACGGCGCCGGGGACGTCGGGACCGCTGAGGTCCACGACACGTGGCAGGCAGCCAGCAGGTAGCCCTCCGGGTCGGGCTTGGGCCGTGCCACGTCGTCGGCCGTCACGAGGACGGCAGGACGCGGGACGCCGGCGGCGTCCAGGCGCCGCTCGGCGAGACGTCGGCCGGCCGAGGTGACGACGGCCCACCGGTCCTCGGGCAGCCCGGCGACGAGGGCCGCCGCGCCCGGGACCTCGACGATGCCGTCGACGGTCTCCTCCTCCAGGGCGGCCAGCCGGATCGCCTCGTCGGCAGCCACGTCGGCGTCCTCGAGGAAGTGGGCGGTCGTGCTGGCCGTCGGACGACCGTGCGCGTAGGCCAGCACCTCCTCCACGTCGAGGCCGTGCCGCCGGCTGAAGTCGGCCCAGGTCCGCTCGACCACCGACGTGGAGTCCACGAGCGTGCCGTCCATGTCGAACAGGTACGCGTCCGCCTCCGCGTGCCGCACGCTCATGCCGACACCCCCGCCGGTCGGCTCTGCGACGTCGGCAGCGTGTCGCCGAGCGGACGGTAGGCACCGCCGTGGTCCACCACGAGGACCTCACCGGCGAGGTCGGCGGCACGTCGCTCCACGAGGTCGCGGGCGAGCGGGCCGAAGTCGTCACCCGTCATGTAGTCGGCGTAGTCGAAGTCGTCCGGGCGGCGCGCCCTGATGCCCGGCGAGTCCACCATCTGCGCCGGCAGCGCCTGGACGACGCGCACGACGTCCGGGTCCTCCTCCTGCGCGAGCGACTCGACCAGCCCACGGGCCGCGGCTTTCGTGGCCGCGTAGCCGGCCCGCAGCGGGCCCGCGTTGTAGACGACCTCCGAGGAGATGCTGAGCACGACCGAGGGCGCCGCACGTCGCAGGGCGGGCAGCAGGCTGTGCAGCGCCAGCCACAGCCCGTGCACGTTGATGCGCCACTGGTCCTCCCAGTCGCGCTCGGTGGTCTCGGCGAACGGCGCACGTCCGGCGGTGAAGTAGACGGCCGAGTAGCAGAGCAGGTCGACCTCGTCGGGCAGCGAGCGCAGGACGACGCGCGCGGCGTCGGGATCGGCGAGGTCGACCGCGACGTGCTCCAGCAGCTCGGCCCCCGGGCCCACCGGACGGGACCGGTTGAGCGTCAGCACCCGGCAGCCGGCAGCGGCCCACGCGTCGGCGACGCCGCGACCGACGCCGGTGGAGCCGCCCACGACCACGGCCGTCGTCATCGCGTCTCCTGCGCGTAGTCCCGGGAGCGCGAGCGCAGCAGCTCCAGCGCCCTCTGCAGCTCGGCGTCGGTGACGTCGTTGACGAAGCGGTGGCCCCCGATCCCGACGGGCAGGGGTAGCCGCTGCTGGCCGTCGCGGTGGCGCACGGTGTCGCGCAGGGCGGACGCCAGCAGCCCCGGCTCGGCCAGCACGTCGTCCCAGGTGGGCAGTCCCAGCTGGCGCATGACGGCGAGGACCCGCGCCGACTGCTCGATCGAGACGTAGCCGCGGAGCTCGCCGATCACGGTGGTCAGCGCCATGTCGACGGCGACGGCCTCACCGTGGAGCAGGGAGGGGAGCGCGCGCATCTCGATGACCGGGCTGAAGGTGTGCCCGTAGTCGACGCAGCGCTCGAGGGTGGACTCCCAGAGGTTGGGCTGCAGCTCCTCCAGCATCAGGTGGATCGACTCGGCCACGACGGTCGCGGCCGCGGCGTCGAGCTCCGGCGTGCTGCCCAGCAGCCGGTCCTCGAGCAGGTCGCGACCCGAGCGCTCGAGCAGCTCGAACAGCTCTGCCGACTTCATCAGGGCGACCTTGAGCACCTCCGCGAGGCCGTTGGACACGTGCCGCGGGTCGAGGGTGCTGAGCCAGGTGCGGTCCAGGAACGTCGCCTTGGCCGCCGCGTAGGTCCCGACCCGGTTCTTGCCGGCCGCGTAGTTCACCCCCGTCTTGACCCCGACACCGGCGTCCACGAGACCGATCAGCGTGGTTGGGATGCGCAGGTACGGCGTGCCGCGCCGGTACAGGCTGGCCGCGAAGCCGACCACGTCGGTCAGCACACCCCCGCCGACCGCGAGCACCGGCTCACGGCGCCGGTCGATCCCGAAGGCGTTCATGGCGTCGATCACCGCCGAGACGGAGTCCCACTGCTTGACCTCCTCGTCCGCGCGCAGGGCGACGATCGTCGCGGCGACGTCGTGGGCGTCGAACCAGGTACGGATCCGGTCGCCGTGCAGGGCGTCGACCGCGCTGTCGACGACCACGAGTCTGCGCTCCCCCGCGGCCATGGGCGCGTCGGCGCAGCCGTCGAGCAGCGTCGTGTTGTCGACGTCGAACAGGCCCTGGGACCGCACGACGTGGTAGCGGACCTGCTGGACCGCCTCGACCGTCCACGACGCGTCGGCTCCGAGCCGTGGCGTGCGGGTCGGGTCGGGGACGGCGGTCGAGGGCGACGGGAGGTCGCCCCGCGTGCGGTGGACGTGGTGGTGGAGCCCCTGGGTGAGGGCCGTGGCGCTGCGCATCGGTGCTCCTGCTCCTGCTCCGGCCCGAGGGCCCGTGGTCGTGGCGTCGGTTGGTGGTGGTGCGCTGCCGCCCTGCAGGGATCTGCGGGCGACCACACCCGGTCAGTTCATCGTCGCGTGTGCCACTATAGTGGCACACAGCAGTTGTGGATGGCGAGTGTGATACTGTCAACACAGGAACGCCACTCCCTGTCGTTCCCCCACCGTGTCCCCGCCGCTGTTCCCGCCGCTGTCCCCACGGCGACCTCTCACCCCGGGAGTGACCATGTCGACCCTCGCCGAACGCCTGAACGCCTGGTTCGCCGACGCCGCCACGCGCGATCCCGTCGGTCGCATGCGCGAGCCCTCCACCGCCGAGGTCGCCCAGGCCATCAGCGAGAGCCCCGAGCACGACGTCACCATCTCGCGCAGCTACCTCGCGGCGCTGCGCAGCGGCGCGCAGACCAACCCCACGGTCTCCGTCCTCTCCGCGCTCGTGCACTACTTCAAGCCGCGCGCGGCGTCGCTGCCCATCTCGATGGCCGCCCTCACCGGCGAGGAGGAGGACGACGCCGGTTGGGCGCAGGCGCTGGCGGACCGCCAGGTGCGCTCGATCGCCATGCGCGCCGGCGAGCTCACGCCGGAGGCACGCAGCCAGCTCCTCACCATCATGGACGCGCTCGACGCGTCCCGACGCGAGACCGGTCAGCCGTGAGGGCCGTGGGCTTCCACGCCCCCGGCGGCCCCGAGGTCGTCGAGGTGCTCGACGTCCCCGAGCCCGACCGGGACGACCTGCTGGTCGTCGACGTCGCCGGCGCGGCGGTCAACCCGGTCGACCTCGCCACCCGCTCGGGCCAGATCCCGACGGAGGGCACCACGCTGCTGGGCTGGGACCTCGCCGGCACCGTGCTCCGCGCGCCGCACGGGTCGGGGTTCGCGGCCGGCGACCGCGTGGCGGCGATGACCGCACCCCTGGGCACCGGGATCGCCTCGATGGCCGAGCGTGTCGCGCTCGACCCCGCCTTCGCCGTCGCGGTGCCGGCGTCGCTCGACCTGCTGGTCGCCGCCGCGCTCCCGCTCGCCGGCGTGACCGCCGTCCAGACGCTGCGCCTCGCCGGCCTGGGCGCGGAGGACCGCGTGCTGCTCGTGGGCGCCCAGGGCAGCGTCGGCTCCCACGTGGCCGGTCGGCTCCTCGCACGGCAGGGACCTACCGACCTCGTGGTCCGACCGGGCGACGCGGACGTGTGGGCCGTGCGCCTCGAGCAGTCCGAGGCCCTCGGCACCGTGCACACGAGCCCGGACGCAATCGGTCCCGGCACCTACGACGTCGTGATCGACACCGCGGGCGTCCCGACGCTGGTGGACGCGGTACGCGAGGGTGGTCGCTTCGTGACCATCACGCCGTTCAGCGCCCCCACGCCTGAGGACCACCCCAGCGTCGACGTGCGGCTCACGAGCGTCGAGATCTCGCGCGAGGACCTCCAGGACGTCGTCGCCCGCGCGGCGAGCGGCGCGGGCGTGCTCCCCGACGTCGAGAGCCTCCCGCTCGAGGCGGCCGGCCGGGCACACGCGCGACTCGAGGCAGGCGGCGTCCGCGGCAAGCTCGTGCTCGTGCCCTGACCTCTGGGTCACCGGGCCAGGGCCGGCGCCCGGCTCCGCAGCGAGCGCAGGGCGCTCGAGAGACGCACGAGGGCGTCGACGTCGTCCTCGTACCTCTCGTGCACGCCCCAGACCACCGGCTCCCCCACGGGAGCTCCTCGCAGCACGGCGTCGAGCGCCTGGGCAGCCTCGGCTGGTCCTGCCGAGTCCTCCGGCGCCCCCGGCACCAGCGCCCCCACGCGGACCAGCCCGTCACGGCACTCGACGTAGCGCCGGTAGGTCGCGAGGGCGTAGCCCGTCGCGACCGCCGGGCCGCGGTAGGTGAGCCCGTCGAGGACGAGGTCGGGATGGATCTCGACCAGACGGGTCCAGAGCTCCCGCAGTCCGCGGCAGCGACGGCGGTGCCCGCGCACCTCGGCCAGCATCGCCACGACGCTGCGCACGGCCGGGAGGCTCATGCCCACGCACACCACGATCGTCGCCACGAGGGCGAAGGCGAGCACGTCCTGGTCGTCAAAGACCTCCTCGGCCGGTCGGGGCGCGACGACGTCGACCCACACCAACCGTGCCACGCAGCTGAGCGCCAGTCCCGCGAGGCCGACCGCGATCGTCGCCAGGGCCACCCGCACCACGCCGGCGGAGCGCCGGGTCTGGCGCCCGGCGAGCACGGCGCAGGCCGCGTAGCCCGCCAGGAGATAGGTGTTGCCGACGTTGTAGAAGGCGCGGACGTGCTCGTCCTGCAGGAACGGGGCCGCGAGGGTGTGGTTGCGCAGCGACGGGTCGATGCCTGCCGTCACGACGAGCAGGCCGCCGACGCAGGCGACGCACAGCAGGACCTCCCAGCGGCGCAGGGCGCGCGCCCCGACGAGCGGCCGTTCGCGCAGGAAGGCGATCATCAGGCACAGCCCCACCAGGATCAGCACGTTGTAGGTGAGCTTCGTGGCGCCGACCGTCGTCCTGGCGTCCACGACCGCGATGACCGGCGGGCGGGAGAGCAGGTTGCCCAGCCCCAGCAGCAGCATCGAGGCGAACAGCGTGAGTCGCATGGGGTCCCGGAAGCTCTGGCGCGCGAGCGCGGGCAAGGTCCAGGCCGCGCCCACCAGCAGGGTCACGACGGCCACCCATCCGAGGTCGTTCACGACCAGCCGTCCCACAGCACGAGGCTGCTCTGCACGGACCGTCCGCCGACCTGCGCCACGTGGTCCAGGCGGCGGGTCATCGACAGCGCCCGGTGCATGATGGTCGACGCGATGACCTCGGCGTCGCGTTCGTCGCGAGCGGTGTAGGAGGTCCTGAGCAGGGGCTGCGGCAGGGCCACGCCGTCGAGGTCCTGAGCCACGATGTGGCCGACCTCGTGCAGGATGATGTGTGCCTGGTGGGCCCGCGAGGTGCGCGACTGGAAGACGATGACGTCCTCGTCCACGCGCGAGACGAGCATCCCCGACGGCCCCGTCGGCTCGAGCTCCCACTCCAGGAGGGCGATGGGCGTCCCCCGCAGCTGACCCAGCCGCTCGCACAGCAGCCCGACCTCGAGGGGAAGCGGGAGGTCGAGCCGGCGCAGGAGACCCCGCAGGTGACGACGCAGGCGTGCGTCGCGCAGCCGTGAGCGGACTGCCCGCACCACTGCCGTCGACGCGTCCTTCACCCTCGTCCCCCAGACGTCTCGTGGACGTTCCCCTGCCGGCACAGGGATGTCGCGACTATAGGACCGCTCACGTGCGCTCGGCGGCGCACGTGCACAAGGTCACAGCGCAGCCGGTCGATCGTCCACCCGCGACAGGAACGCCTCGACGTCGCGCGCCCAGACGACACCCTCCTTGGCCGTGAACGCGTGGCCCGCCGCCGGGTACTCCAGCAGCTCCGCCCCCGGGATGCCGGCCGCGAGCTCGCGCGTCGTGGCGGGGAGCACGACCCGGTCGGCGCCCGCCACGACCACCAGGGTGGGCACGCGGACCTCGGCCAGCCGGTCCTGCAGGTCCACCTGGGTCGCCGCGCGCAGGTGCGCGAGCCCCGACGGGTTCACCCCGCGACCGGCGTCGAGCGCGTCCGACGCGAAGGTGCCGGCGCGGTCGAGCTCGGCGAGCCCGTCGGGCGAGCCGAGCTGGGAGAGCAGGAACGCCCCGAGCCGCTCCGGCGGCCCGCCGGCCAGCTGCTCCCACGTGCCGAGCATCTGACGCAGCTGCACGTCGGGCCTGGCGAAGCCGACCGTGAGGACCAGGGCCGACACACGGTCCGGGTGGCGCAGCGCGGCCTGGATCGCGACCGAGCACCCGAAGGACACGCCCGCGACCGGGACGCGCTGGTGGCCCTCGGCGTCGAGCGCCTCGACGAGACGGTCGGCCAGCACCTCCGGACGCAGGACCGACGGCAGGTCGTCGAGGGGTCCGGACCCGCCCGTGCCGGGGTACCGCGAGCCCACGAACGACCACCGGTCCCCCAGCGCGTCGAGCAGCGGCGAGAAGTTGGCGTCGACGTCGCCGGACGCACCGTGCGCGAGGCCCATCGCCCGACCACGCCCCGCGCACACGTACTCGGCGTCCCCGAGCCGCTCGACGCGCAGCGCGACGGCCGTCACCGGGCCACCGCCGCCGCTGCCGCGCGGGCCTGGCGCCGGGTCCCGAGACGACGCATCGCCGGTTCCTCCACGAGGCGGTGCAGCGCCGTCGCGAAGCCGAGCGTCAGCGCGAAGACCAGCAGCCAGTCCGCGATCGCGAGCGGCACCGGGTACGTGGCGCCGTGCTGCCAGGTGATGCGGACCGTGTACATGACGATCTGCTGCGCCATGTAGAACCCGAAGGACACCTCGCCGAGCCAGACCATCGGCCGCGACGAGACCCAGGTGCCACGGCCTGCGAGGTCGCGCTGGACGGTGGCCACGACGACCATCATGAGCGGCACGAGCATGACGGCCACGAAGCCGAGCACGAAGGGGCCCAGCGAGGCCACCACGTAGCCGACGAGCACCGCCGTCCACGCCACCCACGGCGCGATGGTCGGCACCCGACGCTCCGCGACCAGGCGTGCGAGCAGCATCCCCGCCACGAACTCGAGCAGACGAGGCAGCGGGAGGTTGTAGCCGAACCAGAACTGCAGGTTGGTCACGGGCATGCCGTCGACCCCCGGCCCGTCGGGCAGCGACATCGTGACGAGCGCGACGACCACGGTGCCCGCGACGCACGCCGCGAGGGCGAGCGCGAGGCGGTCGGCCCGAAGCCGCCTGACGAGCGGGACGAGCGCGGGGAAGGACAGGTAGAACAGCAACTCGCTGCAGAGCGACCAGCTGGGCAGGTTGACCGACAGGTAGACGTCGTGGACCGGGATCCAGGAGCTGACGAGGACGAGGTTGGGCAGGTACTCCCACGGCGACCCCGCGAGGGCGAACGCGTACAGGACCATCGCCACGGACCAGGTCACCACGTGCAGCGGGAAGATCTTCGCCAGTCGCTTGCGCACGAAGGCTGCGGTCCCCCGGCTCTCCGAGCACCGCCAGGTCAGCAGGAACCCGCTCAGCACGAAGAAGAACGACACCCCGGTCCAGCCGCCCTGGCCGAGCAGCGAGGCGTACGTGCGCGCCCACCGCCCGTCGGCGAAGGGGTTGAGCCCGAAGTCGACGAGCGAGAGGTGGAACGCGAAGACCGGCAGCGCCGCGAGCCAGCGCAGCCCGGTCAGGCCGGGCAGCGGACTGCGGCGGTCGACGGCGACCGGAGTGGTCGGGCGGAGCACGGGACGCGACACGTCAGTGCGTCGCCCGCTTTCCGCAGGACGTCTCGTGCTTGCATCATCATTCACGCCGATATAGTAGCGAGACCTCTCGCACAAGAGCCAGGGTGACCGTAGACACCCTGGCTCCCGTGCCGTCGAGGATCTGTCAGCCGGGGATGCGGCGCATCCACCCGTGGCGGTCCTCGGCTCGGCCGTACTGCAGGTCGACGAGCGCGGAACGGACGTCCATCGTGATCTTCCCGGCCTCGCCGTCGCCGGCCACGGCCTCGCCACCGTCCCACTTGAGCACGCCCACGGGCGTCACCACGGCGGCGGTGCCACAGGCGAAGACCTCGGTGATGGTGCCGTCGGCGGTGCCCTCGCGCCACTCGTCGATGCTGACCCGGCGCTCGACGACGTCGTGCCCGAGGTCGCGGGCGATGGTCAGGATCGACTCGCGGGTGATGCCCTCGAGGATCGAGCCCGACAGCTCCGGCGTGACGATCGAGCCGTCGGACTGCACGAAGTACAGGTTCATGCCGCCGAGCTCCTCGATCCAGCGCTGCTCGGTGGAGTCGAGGAAGGCGACCTGCTGGCAGCCGTGCTGCGCGGCCTCCTGCTGCGGCAGCAGGCTCGCGGCGTAGTTGCCGCCGCACTTGGCCGCGCCGGTGCCCCCGGCGCCCGCCCGCGAGTACTGCGTCGACAGCCAGATCGAGACGGGCTTGACGCCACCGGGGAAGTAGGCGCCGGCCGGCGAGGCGATCACGCAGTACGTGACGTGCTGGCTGGGGCGCACGCCGAGGAAGGCCTCGGAGGCGAACATGAACGGCCGCAGGTACAGGCTGGTCTCGCCGCCCTCGGGCACCCAGGCGCGGTCGGCGGCCACGAGGGCGTCGATCGACCCGAGGAACCAGTCCTGCGGGAGCTCGGGCAGGGCGAGGCGGTGCGCCGAGCGTTGCAGACGCGCGGCGTTCTCCTCCGCCCGGAACACGCGGACCGAGCCGTCGGCCCAGGCGTAGGCCTTCAACCCCTCGAAGATCTCCTGCGCGTAGTGCAGGACGGCCGTGGCGGGGTCCAGCTGCAACGGTCCGTAGGGCACGACGCGGGCGTCGTGCCAACCCTGCTCGGGCGTCCACTCGGCCAGGAACATGTGGTCGGTGAAGTGGTTGCCGAACCCCGGAGAGGCGAGGATCGCCTCCCGTTCGGCGTCCGTCCGCGCAGCCGGGTTGGTCTCGACGGTGGGGGCGAACGGTGCGGAGGTCATGCTGGACACGGTAGTCCTTTCGAGGTCGTGGAGGCGGGAGGTCAGACCGCCGCTACGCCCTCGGCCGCGGCCGCGCTGGCGCGCGCGGCGATGGCCTCCCCCACCTCCTCGGTGCTGCGGGACTGGGCACCGGCGGCCGTGCCGCGCTCGGCGATGTCGGCCTCGACGGCCGCGCTGATCTGAGCGGCCGCCTGCGGGTGGCCGAGGTGCTCCAGCAGCAGCGCTCCGGACAGGATCGCCGCCGTCGGGTCGGCCTTGGACTGGCCCGCGATGTCGGGCGCCGAGCCGTGCACGGGCTCGAACATGCTCGGGGCGGTGCGGTCGGGGTTCACGTTGCCGCTCGCCGCCAGTCCGATGCCGCCGGTGACGGCCGCCGCGAGGTCGGTGAGGATGTCGCCGAACAGGTTGTCGGTGACGATCACGTCGAAGCGGCCCGGGTCGGTGACGAGGAAGATCGTCGCCGCGTCGACGTGCAGGTAGTCGACGCTGACGTCGGGGAACTCCTCGCCGACGGCCGCGACGGTGCGCGTCCAGAGGTGTCCGGCGTGCACCAGCACGTTGTTCTTGTGCACCAGGGTCAGCTTGCGGCGCGGTCGCGCCTGGGCCCGGGCGAACGCGTCGCGCACGACGCGCTCGACGCCGTACGCCGTGTTGACGCTGACCTCCGTGGCCAGCTCGTGCGGCGTGCCGACGCGGATGGCGCCGCCGTTGCCGACGTACGGGCCCTCGGTGCCCTCGCGCACGACCACGAAGTCGATCGGGCCGCGCTCCGTCACGTGCGAGCCCAGCGGCGTCGGCACCCCCGGGTAGAGCGTGCTCGGTCGCAGGTTCACGTAGTGGTCGAGCTCGAAGCGCAGCCGCAGCAGCAGACCGCGCTCGAGCACGCCCGACGGCACGCTGGGGTCGCCGACCGCACCCAGCAGGATGGCGTCCTGGCCACGGATCTCCTCCAGCACGCTGTCCGGCAGGGTCTCCCCCGTCGCGTGGTAGCGACGGGCACCCAGGTCGTAGTCGACCGTGTCGAAGGACAGGTCGTGCTGCGCGGCGACGGTGTTCAGCACCGTCAGCGCCTGGGTCGTGACTTCGGGGCCGATGCCGTCGCCGGGGACGACGGCCAGCGTGTAGGAGCGCGTCATGAGGCTCATCCTAGGAGGCGCGGTCTCAGGATCTGAAACCGCGGTCTCACTCGATGGACGCTCTCAGTTGTCGTCCGGGCGCTCGGCCGGCTCCACGGCGGGCGTCACGGCGTCGTCGCGCAGGTGGGCGGGTCCCCACTCGATCGGGTAGGTGTTCATGGTCTCTCCTGAGGTGGTGCGAGGGTCGGTCCGTCGAGTGACGGACGCTGGACGGTGCGGGCACAGCACCGACCCGACGGCTCCAGGAGGTCGTGTCACCCGGTGATGACCGGATGGTTCAGGAGAGGGGACCAGGTCGTGGTCCCGACGAGAGATGAAGCTGACCTGCTGCGGAACGGTCGGGCCAACGCCTGGACTCCGCGGCAGGGTGTGGCCCTAGGAGGCCCCGCCGCGGCAAGCGATGACTACGAGCTGCTTCCGCATGATGTCGACCACCCTACCCGCCGTCCGTCGCCGCGTCGGGAGCGCCGTGCGGTGTGTCTCGGTCGGTGAGACGTCGCCGCTGGGGCGACGTGACGGCGGTGACACACTGACCGGGTGAGTGCGCCTGCGGAGATCCCCGACCTCGTCGCCCGGTCCCTCGATCTTGCGCGACAGCGAGGGTTCATCACCTCGACGCGGCACGAGACCGGCCGGCTCCTGGCCGCGCTCGCCGCCTCGCGCGCCGGCACGCTGGCCGAGCTCGGCACCGGCACGGGCGTGGGCTCCGCGTGGCTCTCCAGCGGTGCCCGCAAGGAGGCGCGCATCGTGAGCGCCGAGCTCGACCCCTCGCTCGCCGGCGACGTGCAGCAGATCTTCGCCGACGTCGACAACGTCGAGATCGTGGCGGGCGACTGGTCGGCGCTCGAGGAGCGCGCCCCGTTCTCCCTGCTGTTCGTCGACGTCCGCGAGGTCATGGAGCAGATCGACGTCCTCGCGAACCTCCTCGAGCCGGGCGGCATCGCGGTCCTCGACGACTTCGTCCCGTCCGTCCACTGGCCGCCGATCGTCGACGGCCAGGTCGACGTGGTGCGCGAGCAGTGGCTCACCGACGAGCGCTTCGCCGCGGTGGAGCTGCTCATCGACGAGGGTGCGTCCCTCGTCATCGCGACGCGACGCTGAGCCCGCGAGGCTCGCGGACGCGGCGCACCTGCACCAGCGGCAGGAACATCTGCACGACGGGCCCGATCACGAGGGCGTAGACCACGGTGCCGATCCCCACGGTCCCCCCGAGCGCGAAGCCCACGAGGAGCACGGTCAGCTCCAGTGCCGTGCGCACCAGCCGCACGCTGCGGCCCGTGCGACGCACGAGCCCGGTCCAGAGCCCGTCGCGCGGGCCGGTCCCGAGGTCGGCGCCGATGTAGAGCGCGCCGGCCAGGCCGTTGCCCACGACGCCGAGCAGCAGGAAGGCCACCTGGATGGCGAGGTGGTCGGGCGTGGGCAGCCACGCGAGCGTGACGTCGACCGCGACACCGACGAGCAGCACGTTGAGCACGGTGCCGATGCCGGGGCGCTGGCGCAGCGGCACCCAGAGGAGCAGTACGACGGCACCGACCAGGATCACGACCTGCCCGAAGGTCAGCGGCAGGTGGTGGGTCAGTCCCTCGTGGAACACGTCCCAGGGGTCGAGGCCGAGCCCGGACTCCACCATCAGCGCCATGGTGGCGCCGTAGAGCCACAGGCCGAGGACGAGCTGGGCGAGGCGGCGGGTCATCGCGGCCATGTGCGCGTCCCCTCCTGGTCGTGGCGCGAGGCCGGGGGCGGACGCATGCCGTAGCCGTCGCGGGACACGGCGCGCAGACCGAGCCCCGACGGCACGCACGCCAGCAGCAGCAGGAGGACGAGGAGCATGGGACCAGGGTCGAGCCCGGGTGGCCTCGTGCGACAGAGCCACTTCAGACACGGTGGCTGCGGCCACTTCGCCTGAAGTGGCCCTTTCGCCCGGGTCCATTGAGGCGGCATGCTGGGCGCGTGGACCCCCGTACCTCCGCCTTCCGGCTCGCGGCGCTGATCGGCACGCTCCCCGACGGTCCCGCGTACCGCACGCTCGCCGACAGCATCCGCCTGCTCGTCGTCGACGGTCGACTGCTCGACGGCACCCGGCTGCCGAGCGAGCGCGCCCTGGCCCAGGCGATGGGCCTGAGCCGCACCACCACGACGCGGGCGTACGACGAGCTGCGCCGCCGCGGGGTCCTGCACTCGCGCCAGGGCAGCGGCAGCGTGCTGAGGGTGCCCACCACGTCGGCCACCGCGAGCAGCCTGATCGTCGACCCCGACGACCCCGACACCATCGCGATGACGTTCTCGGCACCGACCGGGCCCTCCGGGCTCACCCGTGCCTTCCAGGCGGCGGCGGAGCAGCTGCCGTCGCTGCTCACGACCACCGGCTACCTGCCCGACGGCCTTCCCGCCCTGCGCGAGCTCGTCGCCGCCGAGTACGCCCGGGCGGGCATCCCGACCGACCCGGACCAGATCATCGTCACCAACGGCGCCCAGGGCGCGATCTCGCTGGTGGGGCGCACGTTCGGTCGACCCGGGGCCGGACTCCTCGTCGAGGGCACGTCGTACCCGCACGGGGTCGAGTCGCTGACCGGGTTCGGCTACCGGACCGCTCCCCTGCCGATCGGTGACGACCCGTGGGACCTGGAGGCGGCGAGCACGAAGGCCCCGCACGTCGACGCCGCGTACCTGATCCCCGACTTCCACAACCCGACCGGTGCGGTCATGCCGGAGGGCACGCGGCTGCGGCTCGCCCGGACGCTGCGACGGCACGACGTGCTGACGGTCGTCGACGAGTCGATGCGTCGCCTGGACCTCTCCGGCGACGGACTGCCGACGTCGTACGCCGCCCACGACCCCGACGCGATCGTCGTCGACTCCCTATCGAAGGTGCTGTGGGGCGGCCTGCGGATCGGCTGGATCCGCGCTCCGCGGCGCCACGTCACCGCGCTGCTGCAGTCGCGCATGCGTCACGACCTCGGGACCGCTGCGTTCGACCAGCTGGTGGCCGCGGAGGTCCTGCGGCACCACACGCACCTCTTCGAGGAGACCGTCGCCCGGTTGCGCGGTCAGCGGGCGGCGCTGGTCGGCGCGCTGAGCGAGCGGCTGCCCGACTGGGAGGTCCCGGTGCCCCCGGGCGGGCCGAACCTGTGGGTGGTGTCGGGGCGGCGTTGCCACACCGCCGGGCCGGCCGTCGACCTCATCGCCTAGTCCCGTCGGGGGCGCGCCACGAGGCGTCCCAGAAGTGCCACTCGCGGTCGGTCGCGTCCGCGTACGCCTCGAGCATCTCGGCGACGTACCGGCTGTCGGCGGCGAGCCGGTCGGCCGTCGCCTCGGCCCGGGCGACCGCCGCCTCGAAGGCGGGGTCGTCGTACGTGGCGATCCACGCGCCGTAGGGATGGGCGTCCAGGTCGCCCGCGGTCGACGCGAGGTGCCGCCCGACCTCGGCGTACACCCGGAAGCACGGCAGGACCGCCGCCACCGCGACCTCGACCGGCGACTCCTCGGCATGACGGGCGAGCGCGTCGACGTAGTCGCGGCACGCGCTGGTCGGGACGTGCGTGGCCGGCTCGACCCCGCGCCGTGCGAGCTCACCCACGTGCAGCGAGCGCTCGGCCTCGACGGCACCGGCGGCGAAGCCGGCCCACGCACCGACGTCGTCGACGTCGGGCAGGCGCGACGCGATGCGCGCGAGGGTGCGGGCGTAGCCGACGAGGTAGTGCGCGTCGTCGGCCAGGTAGTGGGCGAAGACGGCGTCGGGCAGCGTGCCGCCGGCCAGACCGGTGACGAACGGGTGGCGGCAGACGTCGGCGTAGCGGTCGGCCACGTGCGTCCACGCCCGTGCGGAGAACGCGGTCGTCATGCCGTCGTCTCCCGGAGCCGGACAAGGTGGTCGACGGGGCCGCGGCCCTGCCCGACCTGCCGCTCGGCGCCGGACGCGAGCGCCTCGCCGAGGTAGGCCTTGGCGGCCCCGACGGCGTCGGCCAGCGGGTCGCCCAGGGCCAGCCGCGTCGCGACCGCGGCCGAGAGCGTGCATCCCGTGCCGTGGGTGTGGGGCGTGTCGATCCGGGGCGCCCGGAACCACGTGCTGCCGCGACGGTCGACCAGCAGGTCGTCGCTCGCCGGACCGTCGCCGTGACCGCCCTTGAGCAGGACGGCACCAGGCCCCAGCGCGAGCAGTGCCCGGCCCAGCTCGCCGGGGTCGGTCTGCGCGGCGAGGCCCGTGAGCACGGAGGCCTCCGGCAGGTTCGGCGTCACCAGCGTCGCGCTCGGGAGGAGGAGGTCGCGCAGGGCCGCCTCGGCGTCCCGCGGCAGCAGCCGGTGGCCCGACGTCGAGACCATCACGGGGTCCACGACGAGCGCGGGCACGTCGGCGAGAAGCTCGGCGACCAGCTCGACCAACGCCGGCGAGCCCAGCATGCCGACCTTGACCGCCCGGACGTCGAGGTCCTCAAGGACGACCTCGAGCTGGCCGCGGACGACGTCGAGCGGCACCTCGTGCACGGCGCGGACCCCGGTCGTGTCCTGCACCGTCACGGCGGTGACGACGGTCGCCGCGTACGCGCCGAGCGCCGTGGCCGTCTTGAGGTCGGCCTGGATCCCGGCTCCCCCCGACGGGTCGGAGCCTGCGACGGTGAGCACCACCGGCTCGCGACCCGTCATGCCGACACGTCCTCGCGTCGGGCTGCGAGTGCGACGTCGACGACCCGACGCAGCCGGGCGGCGACCGCACGCGGGTCGGGGTCGGCGCCGACCGCACGCACCACGGCCACGCCGTCGAGGCCGGCCCGCACGGCCGGGCCGGCCGTGGTCTCGTCGAGGCCACCGATGCCGACGACCGGCAGCCGTCCGCCGACCCGTGCCGTCACCGAGGCCACGCCGGCGAGGCCGAAGGCCGGTGCCGTGTCGTGCTTCGTCGGCGTGTCGTGGACGGGGCTCACCGCGAGGTAGGTGCACGCGGCGAGGGCCGACGCGTCGTCGAGCTGCGCGAGGGTGTCGACCGACCAGCCGACGACCGCGTCGGGACCGGCCGCCGACCGCAGCACCGTGGGGTGCGCGTCCGCGCGACCGCCGTGCACCCCGTCGGCCCCCGGGACGACGTGGTCGTTCGCGAGCACGGGCACCCCCGAGCCGACGAGGGCGTCGCGCAGCAGCTTGACCTGGGCCTCGACCTCGGCCGGGGTGGCCTGCTTGTCGCGGACCTGCACGCAGGTGACGCCACCCTCGACCGCGGGGACGACCACGCGACGCAGGTCGGCGCCGAAGGACGGGTCGGTCACGAGGTAGAGGCGCAGGTCGGGGACGCCGCTCATGCCGGCACCGGACGGACGCGCCCGACGAGCTCGAGCCCGTCGGGGTCGGCCAGCCGGTCGACGAGCGCGACCCGCAGGCTGGCCGGACCCTGTGCGACCGCGGCGGCCGACGTGCCCGCAGCAGCCAGCAGTCCCATGGCTCCCGCAGCCGCATCGAGCGGGTCGTCGACGACCGCGCAGGCCGCCGCGACGAGGGCGCTCGAGGAGCAGCCGAGCGCGGTGATCATCGGCATCCACCGGTGCCCGCCGACCACGTGGAGCGTGCGGTCGCCGTCGGTCACGACGTCGACCTCGCCACTCACCACGACGACGCACCCGTGCTCGCGGGCGACGAGCGCGGCCGCGTCGTGCGCGTCGTGCGAGGCGGCGAGGCTGTCGACGCCTCGCGAGCCGCCGACGGCGCCGGCGAGAGCCAGCACCTCCCCCGCGTTGCCCCGCACCACGGTGGGCCGCAGCTGCAGGAGGTCGGCGACGAGCTCGCGGCGGTATGCCGTCGCGCCCACGGCGACGGGGTCGAGCACCCAGGGCGTGGCGTCGGCCTGCGCCCGCTCGGCGGCCAGGCGCATGCCGTCGGCCCACGACGGCGACGGGGTGCCGATGTTGACGCAGACGGCGTCGGCGAGCGCCGCCATGTCGGCGGACTCGTGGGGGTCGTGGACCATCGCGGGCGACGCGCCCGCGGCCGACAGCACGTTGGCTGCCAGGTCCATCGAGACGTAGTTGGTGAGGCACTGCACGAGCGGGCTGCGCTCGCGCAGGGCCGTCGTGACGGCAGACGTCGGATCCATGTGTCTCCCTCGCGCCGGTGCTAACCGGATCAGGTTCGGCGGGTGTCATCTCAGCCCCTGCGGGGCACCCCGGACACGTCGACCATAGCGAAGGCCCCCGTCCGGTGGACGGGGGCCTTCGTGGGTCAGGCGTCAGCGAGCTGCCCCGACACCGGAGGCGTCAACGAGCTGCCCCGACGCCGGAGGCGTCAACGAGCTGCCCCGACGCCGGAGGCGTCAACGAGCTGCAGAGCCCTCGACGTAGTCGGCGTCCTGCTGCTTCCACGAGAAGTGGGAGCGCAGGACCTTGCCGGTGGCCTCGATGGGGTGCTGGGCCTCCTGCTCGCGCAGGGCGAGGAACTCGGCGGCGCCGTTGTCCTGGTCGTCGATGAACCGCTTGGCGAAGGTGCCGTCCTGGATGTCGGCGAGGACGGCCTGCATGCGCTCCTTGACGGAGGCGTCGACGACGCGGGGTCCGGAGACGTAGTCGCCGTACTCGGCCGTGTCGGAGATGCTCCAGCGCTGCTTGGCGATGCCGCCCTCCCACATGAGGTCGACGATGAGCTTGAGCTCGTGGAGCACCTCGAAGTAGGCGATCTCGGGCTGGTAGCCGGCCTCGGTCAGGGTCTCGAACCCGGCCTGGACGAGGTGCGACATGCCACCGCAGAGCACGGCCTGCTCGCCGAAGAGGTCGGTCTCGGTCTCCTCGGTGAAGGTCGTCTTGATGACGCCGGCGCGGGTGCCGCCGATGGCCTTGGCGTAGGAGAGGGCGAGGTCCCAGGCGCCCTGGGTGGCGTCCTGCTCGACCGCGATGATGTCGGGGATGCCGCGCCCGGCGACGAACTCGCGGCGCACGGTGTGGCCGGGTGCCTTCGGGGCGACGAGGAGCACGTCGACGCCTGCCGGGGGCTTGACGTAGCCGTAGCGGATGTTGAAGCCGTGGCCGAAGACGAGCGCGTCGCCGTCGACGAGGTTGGGCTCGATCGACTCGGCGTACACGTGACGCTGGACCTGGTCGGGGGTCAGCACGACGATGACGTCGGCCTCCTCCACGGCGTCGGCGACGTCGAGGACGCGCAGGCCCTCGGCCTCGGCCTTCTCGCGGCTCTTGGAGCCCGGGGCGAGGCCGATGCGGACGTCGACGCCCGAGTCGCGCAGGTTGAGGGCGTGCGCGTGCCCCTGGCTGCCGTAGCCGATGACGGCCACCTGCTTGCCCTGGATGATGCTGAGGTCTGCGTCGTCGTCGTAGAACAGCTCGGCCACTGGATTCTCCTGGTGTCGTGGTGTGGGTCGGGGGGTCAGGCGCTGTGGTGCCCCGGCACCGTCCGCAGCGTGCGGTCGGTGATGGAGCGGGCGCCTCGTCCGATCGCGACGCGACCGGACTGGGCGATCTCGCGGATGCCGAACGGCTCGAGCACGTTGAGCATGGCCGTGAGCTTGCCGGAGTCGCCGGTGGCCTCGATGGTGACGGCGTCCGTGGACACGTCGACCACCTTGGCGCGGAACAGCTGGACGGTCTCGAGCACCTGGCCGCGGGTCTGCGCGTCGGTGCGGACCTTGATGAGCATCAGCTCGCGCTCCACCGCGGAGGAGGAGTCGAGCTCGACGATCTTGAGGACGTTGACGAGCTTGTTGAGCTGCTTGGTGACCTGCTCGAGGGGCAGCTCGTCGACGTTCACGACGATCGTCATGCGAGAGATCTCGGGGATCTCCGTGGGGCCGACGGCGAGGGAGTCGATGTTGAACCCGCGCCGCATGAACAGGCTCGAGACGCGCGCGAGGACGCCGGGCGTGTTCTCGACCAGGACGCTGAGGGTGTGCTGGGTGGTCATGCCGTGTGCCCTGCCTCTCGGTGCCGGTCGCTCACAGGTCCTCGTCCTCCCACTCGGGCGCGAGGTCGCGCGCGATCTTGATGTCGTCGTTGCTGGTGCCGGCGGCCACCATCGGCCAGACCATGGCGTCGCGCTCGACCACGAAGTCGATGACGACGGGCCGGTCGGTGATGGCCATGGCCTGCTCGATGGTGGCGTCGAGCTGGTCGGGGCTGTCGCAGCGCAGACCGACGCAGCCGTAGGCGTCGGCGAGCTTGACGAAGTCGGGGATGCGGCGCGCGCCGATCGACTCCGGGCCCGTGTTGAGGTCGGTGTTGGAGTAGCGGCCCTCGTAGAAGAGGGTCTGCCACTGGCGCACCATGCCGAGCGAGGAGTTGTTGATGACGGCGACCTTGATCGGGATGCCCTCGAGCGCGCAGGTGGCGAGCTCCTGGTTGGTCATCTGGAAGCAGCCGTCGCCGTCGATGGCCCACACGACGGAACCGGGCAGCCCGACCTGCGCGCCCATGGCGGCGGGCACGGAGTAGCCCATGGTGCCGGCGCCGCCGGAGTTCAGCCACTGGCGGGGACGCTCGAAGTCGATGAAGTGGGTGGCCCACATCTGGTGCTGGCCGACGCCCGCCACGTAGGTGGCCTCGGGGCCCGCGATGGCGCTGATCCGCTCGATGACGGTCTGCGGCGCGAGACCCTCGCCGGGCGTGTCGTACGCGACCGGGAACTTGTCCTTGACGGCGAGCATCTGCTGGCGCCAGGCCGTGTAGTCGCCCTTCGTGCCGGTCTCGTCGGCCTGCTTGCGCAGCGTGACGACGAGGTCGGCGATGACCTCGCGGCAGTCGCCGACGATCGGCACGTCGACCTCGCGGTTCTTGCCGATCTCGGCCGGGTCGATGTCGGCGTGGATGACCTTGGCGCCGGGCGCGAAGGTCTCCAGCTGTCCGGTGACGCGGTCGTCGAAGCGGGCGCCGAGCGAGATCAGCAGGTCCGACTTCTGCAGGGCGGCGACGGCGGCGACCGTGCCGTGCATGCCGGGCATGCCGAGGTGCAGCTCGTGGCTGTCGGGGAACGCGCCGCGCGCCATCAGCGTGGTGACGACGGGGATGCCGGTGAGCTCGACCAGCATGGCCAGCTCGGCCGCGGCGTCGGCCTTGATCACGCCGCCGCCCACGTACAGGACGGGCCGCTCCGCTGCGGCGATGAGGCGTGCGGCCTCGCGCACCTGCTTGCCGTGGGGGCGCGTGGTGGGCCGGTAGCCCGGCAGCGCGAGCTCGTTCGGCCAGTGGAAGGTGGTGGTGGCCTGCAGAGCATCCTTCGCGACGTCGACGAGCACGGGTCCGGGGCGGCCGGTGCTGGCGATGTGGAACGCCTCGGCGACGACGGTGGGGATGTCGGCGGGGTCGGTCACGAGGTAGCTGTGCTTGGTGATCGGCATCGTGATGCCGCGGATGTCGGCTTCCTGGAAGCCGTCGGTGCCGATGAGGCTCGACGACACCTGGCCGGTGATCGCGACGATCGGCACGGAGTCCATGTAGGCGTCGGCGATGGCGGTGACGAGGTTCGTCGCGCCCGGGCCGGAGGTGGCCATGCACACGCCGACGCGGCCCGTAACCATCGCGTAGCCCTGCGCCGCGTGGCCCGCGCCCTGCTCGTGACGCACCAGCACGTGGCGGATGCTCGAGTCGAACAGCGGGTCGTAGGCGGGCAGGATCGCGCCGCCGGGGATGCCGAAGATGACCTCGACACCCGCGTGCTCGAGCGACCGGACGAGGCTCTGGGCGCCCGTCAGCGTGTCGCTGCTCGGCCTCGTGACCACTTCCGTCATCGCTTCGTCCTCATCTCGTCTGGTCGTGCCCGGTGGGTGTGCTGCGTGCTCGTCGGCCCCGGCGTGGCGCCGGCCGGCGTCCTGTCCCCTCGCATGAAAAAACCCCCCGGCCAATGATGGCGCACGGAGGGTGACGCGAGACGGCGGGTCGTCGCGTCAGTCGTCTACGACAAGGCGGGTGAACGGCACCTCGACAGTCTCGCCCTCCCACGGGGCGTGGTCAAGTTCTGAGACAGGTCGTACCAGCATCCGGACGGCATGGGTGGGGATCAGTGGTGGTCGTGGCGTCGTGGGTGCACTACCGCAGGTGGTCTCGTCGTGCTGGTGCGCTGCCGCAGGGGTCGTGACCTTGCTGGTGCGCTGCCTCGGCTGGCGCTGGGTGTGGTCTCCGAAAGGGCCTCGACCGGGCGGTTGGCAGCAGCGTCGGGTTGGGCACTCGGGCTGTGGGTCGCGTGGGACGCAAGGATCTGCGTTCGTGCGTGAGGCTCCGAGGCTTCTGCGTTTCCTACGGGATCCCGTCACCAACGCAGAAGCGTTCGACCTCAGGCGCGCGAAGGAAGAATCTTGGGTGCCCTTTGCGTTGGGGTGGGCAGAGCCCTTCTCCCTTCTCGTGGCACGGTCCACGAGAAGGGAGAAGCACTGACACGCCTGACCCCGCCGGCGGTGGATATGCCACCTGTAGAGCGCTCCGAAGGTGGCAGATCCACCGATGGGACGCAGAAACGCAGATCCTTGAGTCCATCCCGAGTGCAACCCGCAGCCCGAGACCCCAGACCAGCACGCTCGCCAACCGCCCGGTCGAGGCCCTCTCGGAACGCAGCTCCACGAGAAACCGCGCCGACGCAGCCCCACCTCGAGTCGAAGCCGCGCGGACGCAGCCCCACCCGAGGGAGAACCCACGCCGACGCACCCGCAGGTCGAGGGAAGTCCCACCCTCACCAGGGCGAGACGGCGTAGTCCTTGAGGAAGACGCCGTGCACGTCCTCGCCCGCCTCTCCGCGGACGATCGGGTCGTACACGCGGGCGGCGCCGTCGACGAGGTCGAGGGGGGCCTTGAAGCCCTCCTCGGCCAGCCGGACCTTGGTGGTGTGGGGGCGTTCGTCGGTGATCCAGCCGGTGTCGACGGCCGTCATGAGGATCCCGTCGGTCTCGAGCATCTCCCCCGCGCTGGTGCGGGTCAGCATGTTCAACGCCGCCTTGCTCATGTTCGTGTGCGGGTGGCCCGGTCCCTTGTAGCGGCGGGAGAACTGGCCCTCCATCGCCGAGACGTTGACGACGTAGGTGCGGCGCGCGGGTGAGGCGGCGAGCGCGGGGCGCAGCCGGCTGATGAGGATGAACGGGGCCGTCTGGTTGCAGAGCTGGACCTCGAGGAGCTCGAGCGCGTCGACCTCGGAGACCGTCTGCACCCAGCTGTTGGTGTCGACGACGTCGGGCACGAGGCCGCCCGCGTCGACGCGGTCCAGGTCGGCCGACCCCGCCGTCATCGCCTCCTCGAGCCGCTCGGAGAGCCGGTCGGCGGTGGCCGCGTCGGCTGCCAGCACGGGGTGCGACTCGACCGAGCCGACCAGGGCGGCCGGGTGCAGGTCGCTCGTGTGCCCGAACGTGACGAGCTCCGGTCCCCCGGTCTCCTGGCTCAGCCCGGGCGGCAGCGGCACGCCCTCGGACTCCGCCAGCGGGCCGTAGGCGCCCGGCGACCGCCGGACCGTCTGCGCCGCGTTGTTGATGATGATGTCGAGATGGCCGCGCGCCGCGAGGTCGTCGGCCAGCCCGACCACCTGGGCGGGGTCGCGCAGGTCGATGCCGACGACCCGCAGCCGGTGCATCCAGTCGGCGCTGTCGGGCAGGCTGGCGAACCGACGCACGGCGTCGCGCGGGAAGCGGGTGGTGATGGTGGTCTCGGCACCGTCGCGCAGGAGGCGCAGCGCGATGTACATGCCGATCTTGGCCCGGCCGCCGGTGAGCAGCGCCCGACGCCCGGTGAGGTCGGTGCGTGCGTCGCGCTTGGCGTGGCTCATGGCCGCGCAGTCGGGGCACAGCTGGTGGTAGAACGCGTCGACCAGCGTGAACTTGCGCTTGCAGATGTAGCACCCGCGGGGCACCTGCAGCACGCCTGCCGTCGCCCCGCGCGCGGTCGACGTCAGCGCGATGCCGGCCGTCTCGTCGTCGATGCGCTGCGCCGAGCCGGTCGCCGTGCGCTCGACGACCTCGCGGTCGGCGGCGGCGGTCGCCGCTCGCGCGGCCCGACGCCGCTGCTTCTTGACGTCCTTGTAGAACGCGCCGCAGGCACGACGCAGCGCCACGTACGCCTCGTCGTTCTCGCCCAGGAACTGCGCCTCCCCGAGGACCTTCAGGGCGGTCGCGAGCTCCTCGTCGGTGAAGTCGGGCACTACCCGGTGACGGCGCCGTGCGCCGCGGAGCTGACGAGCTTGCGGTACTTCGCGAGCACGCCGGAGGTGTACTTGGGCGCCGCCGGCTCCCAGCCGACCTTGCGCCGCTCGAGCTCGTCGTCGTCGATCTCGACCTCGAGGGTGCGGTTGGCGACGTCGAGCGTGATCGGGTCGCCGTCGCGCACGAACGCGATGGGGCCGCCGTCGACGGCCTCGGGGGCGACGTGGCCGACGCACAGGCCGGTGGTGCCGCCGGAGAAGCGGCCGTCGGTGAGCAGCAGGACGTCCTTGCCGAGACCGGCGCCCTTGATGGCCCCGGTGATGGCGAGCATCTCGCGCATGCCCGGTCCGCCCTTGGGGCCCTCGTTGCGGATGACCACGACGTCGCCGGAGGTGATCGTGCCGTCCTCGAGGGCGTCCATCGCGGCGCGCTCGCCGTCGAAGACGCGCGCGGTGCCGCGGAACACGTCGGAGTCGAAGCCGGCGCTCTTCACGACGGCACCCTCGGGCGCGAGCGACCCGTGCAGGATCGTGAGCCCGCCGGTCTTGTGAATGGGGGCGTCGAGCGGGCGGATGATGTCGCCGTCGAGGCCGAGGTCGATGTCGGCGAGGTTCTCGGCCATGGTCCGACCCGTGACCGTCATGACGTCGCCGTGCATGAGCCCGGCGTCGAGCAGCGCCTTCATGATGACCGGGATGCCGCCGACCTTGTCGACGTCGTTCATGACGTAGCGTCCGAACGGCTTGAGGTCGCCGAGGTGCGGGACCTTGTCGCCGACGCGGTTGAAGTCGTCGAGGGTGAGCGGCACGCCCGCCTCGCGGGCGATCGCCAGGAGGTGCAGCACGGCGTTGGTGGAGCCGCCGAGCGCCATCACGACGGTGATGGCGTTCTCGAAGGCCTCGAGCGTCATGATGTCGCGGGCGGTGATGCCCCGGCGCAGCAGCTCGACGACGGCCTCGCCCGACTTGGCGGCGTAGTCGTCGCGACGACGGTCCGGGGCGGGCGGCGCGGCCGAGCCGGGCAGGCTCATCCCGAGCGCCTCGGCGGCGGACGCCATCGTGTTGGCGGTGTACATGCCGCCGCAGGCGCCCTCACCGGGACAGATCGCCCGCTCGATGCGGTCGACCTCCTCACGCGTGATGAGCCCCTTGATGCAGGCGCCGACGGCCTCGAAGGCGTCGATGATCGTGACGTCCTTGCCGTCGACGTTGCCGGGCATGATCGAGCCGGCGTAGAGGAACACGCTGGACAGGTCGAGGCGCGCGGCGGCCATGAGCATGCCGGGCAGGCTCTTGTCGCAGCCGGCCAGCAGCACCGAGCCGTCGAGCCGCTCGGCCATCATCACGGTCTCGACGGAGTCGGCGATGATCTCGCGGCTGACGAGCGAGAAGTGCATGCCCTCGTGGCCCATGCTGATGCCGTCGGAGACGCTGATGGTGCCGAACTCCAGCGGGTAGCCGCCGGCCGCGTGCACGCCCGTCTTGACCGCCTTGGCAAGCCGGTCGAGCGAGAGGTTGCAGGGGGTGATCTCGTTCCAGCTGGACGCGACGCCGACCTGCGGCTTCGGCCAGTCCTCGTCGCCCATGCCCACCGCGCGCAGCATGCCGCGGGCGGCGGTCTTCTCGAGACCGTCGGTGACGTCGCGGCTGCGGGGCTTGATGTCGACGCCGGGCTCGGGCGTCGGGGCGGGGCGGCGTTCGGGGGTCTCGCTGGACATGGGCTGATCCTACGACCGGGCGGCTCGGCGGCGTCCGCTGGTCAGGTCGCCGCATCGTCGGCCCGCACGAGCAGCCGCGCAGCGAGGTGACGCAGCCGCTGCTCGTCGTCGCGGCGCGCCACCTGGAGCCTTGCGCTCATGGCCTGCGGCGTGATCCCCAGCTCCTGGGCAGCGGCCCGCTGCGTCGCGTGTCGCTCGAGCACGTCGACCGCCTGCTGCCCGTCGGCCGACCGGTCGGCGACGAGCCGCGCCAGCACCTGCAGCGCCGTCTCGGCGTCGACGCCGGCCTCCTCGTCACGACCCGTCCCGACGTCGAGGGCGACGCCTGCGGGGCAGCGCGCCGCGCGCTCGACCGCCGTCCGCGCCGCGTACAGGGCAGGGCCTCGCGCGGCCCGCACCGACGTCGGCACGGGGGTCTCGACGTCACCGACGCCGATCCCGATCCACCAGCGCTGCGTCCGGGCGACCAGCACCACGACGTCGACCGCGGCCACGGGATCGTCGACGAGGGCCTGCACCTCGTCGCCGACGGTGCGCTCGAAGCCTCGCACCGTCGGCGTCGCATCCAACGCGCGCAGGAGGTCGGGGACCGCGTCGGCGGCCTGGCGGCTTCGGCGCTGGTCGAGGGTGAGGGCGAACATGACGTCACCCTATCAATGCTTGAGACTTGATTCACGTGTATCAAGCATGAGGACTTGATGTGTCGTCACGTCCGGGAGGACGTCCGAGGCTCGTGGCACGATGACGGCGGAGAGGAGCACCATGACCGACCGGCCCGCCGACCCCTCGGCCGACGCCCCGTCCGGGTCCACACCGCCCGTGGACCCTCCCGTCGAGGCGATCGAGGTCGAGCTGAGCATCCTCGCGGAGGCCCGCAACGAGGTAGGTGCGGCCGACCACAAGGCTTCGATGGTGCTGGCGGTGCTGGGCATCGGCTTCGGGGCGCTGCTCGCCGGGCTCATCGCGCGCGACTGGAGCCCCACCGAACTCGACGTCCCCGGGCGGACGGTCTGGTACGTCGGCGCCCTGCTCGCCGCCGGCTCGGTCGGCGCGGCGGCGCTCGCCGTGTGGCCGCGGTTCACCGTGCCGCCGCCCTCCCCCCAGGTCTACTACTGGGGCCACGTCGCCGCGTTCGGCACCCGGGAGGCCCTCGACGCCTCGCTCGACGCCCAGCCGCCGACCCTGCCGGCACGGACCCGGCACCAGCTCTACGAGCTGTCGCGGATCGTGGCGCGCAAGTACCACTGGGTGCGCGTGGCGATGCGTCTGGCGGGGGCGTCGGTGCCGTTCTTCGTCCTCGCGGCGCTGGTGGGCTACTGACCCGGCGCGGAGGGCGTGAGCACGGTGCCGTGCAGCAGCAGGTCGTGCGCGTGCAGGACGGCATAGGCGCCGCTACGACGCAGGTTCTGCGACACGGCGGAGGCGCTGATGCCCTCCTCGTCGGCGAGGTCGGCCTGGGTCCGACCGTCGAGCACGCCGCGCAGCAGCCGTCGCGACCGCGGCAGCATGCCGCTGACGATCTCGTCGCGCAGGAGCAGGAAGGCGTCGACGTGGGCGGGGTCGGGGTGCTCGGGGGCGCGCGGAACCCCGTCGGCGACGACGTACCAGGTGCGCAGGGTGCGGTCGCGGCCGGTCTCCCGCGCCTTCGCCTCGTTGATGGCGTCGCGGGCGGCCCACCAGCCCGGACCGTCCTGGAGCAGTCCGACGGCACCGTGCCCGAGGTGCTGCACCGGCCCCACGCCGATGCCGGTGCGGGCGTCGAGCTGCTCCGGGAGCTCGAGGCGCAGCAGCAACGACGACCTCAGGGCCTGCTCGACGGTCGCGTAGCGCGCCTGCGCCTCGTCGCCGACCGTGGGCTCGAGCGGCTGCTCGGCGGGCACGGACCGGTTGACGGCGGCCAGCGCGTCCGTGAACGCCCGGTGCACCCAGACGCGGTCGGCGTGCCGGCGCGAGCCCACGAGGTCGACGATCATCGTCACCCGCGTCGACAGCCCCGTCATGAAGATAAGTCTATGCCTTCAGGTAAGACAGAACCTGTTCCTGACATCATGGCCTCATGCACATCGCCTGGGCCGTCGGGAAGACCTTCGCGCACCACGACCCCGACCTCCCGCTGCTCACCGCGGCCATGACCGCCCGCGGCCTCGACGCGCAGACCGCCGTCTGGGACGACCCGGACGTCGACTGGGGCGCCTACGACCTCGTCGTCGTGCGCTCCTGCTGGGACTACGTGCCACGGCGCGCCGAGTTCCTCGCATGGGCCGACGCGGTGCCGCGGCTCGCCAACCCCGCCGCCGTGCTGCGGTGGAACACCGACAAGACCTACCTGCGCGCCCTCGACGAGGCAGGCGTGGCCGTCGTGCCCACGGCGTGGTCCGTGCGGTCCGTCGACGACCTGCCGGCGGCCGAGGAGTGGGTGGTGAAGCCGACCGTCTCCGCCGGCGCGGCCGACACCGCCCGCTGGAGCGACCCGGAGCAGGCCGTCGCCCACAGCCGTCGCCTGCTCGACTCCGGTCGCGCCACCATGACGCAGCCCTACGTCGACGCCGTCGACACCGAGGGCGAGACCGGCATCCTCCTCTTCGGAGGCACCGTGTCGCACGCCTTCCGCAAGGGTGCCCTCCTCACCCGCGGCGACGACCCCCGCAGCCTCCCGGAGCTGAAGGAGGACATCGGGCCGCGTGAGCCGTCCGCCGACCAGGTGGCCTTCGCCCAGCACGCGGTGCACGTGGCGCGGGAGCTCACCGGCCACGAGCTCCTGTACGCCCGGGTCGACGTCGTGACCGGACCCGACGGACGTCCGCGCCTCATGGAGCTCGAGCTGACCGAGCCGTCGTTCTTCCTGCCGCACACCGCGACGGGCGCCGCGACCTTCGCCGACGCCCTCGTGGCACGGCTGTCGGGATGAGGACCACGCGGTCGAGTTCCGCCGAACGCGTTGCGGACGGCCCCGCGAGCGGGCAGGATCGTCGCCCGTGAGCCAGACCCCGGGCCTCGTGCGCTTCCACGACGTCATCAGCGCCGACGGCACGCGGCTGCGCGCCTGGACCAACGACGCCGACGGACCGACCGTGCTGCTGTGCAACGGCCTCGGCACCAACCCCTACGCCTGGCCGACCCTGCTCAACCCCGACTGCGGCGTGCGGGTCGTCTCCTGGAACCACCGCGGCGTCGGCGGCTCGGCACGTCCGGCGGACGGTCGTGTCGACCTCGACTCCTTCGTCGAGGACGCGCTGGCCGTGATGGACGACGCGGGCCTGGAGTCGGCGCCCGTCCTGAGCTGGTCGACCGGCGTGACGGTGGCCTTCGAGCTCGCCGGGCGTCACCCGGAGCGGGTCGAGGGCATCCTGGCCGTCGCCGGCGTCCCGGGCAACACCTTCGGGACGATGCTCGCTCCCCTGCACGTCCCGCCGTTCCTCGCCCGACAGCTGATGGTCAGCCTCGCCCGGGTGACCACGGTGACGGGTCACGGTCTTGCACCGGTGACCCGCAGGCTGCCCTGGACCCGTTCGACGACGGACCTGCTGCGCCGAGCACGGCTCATCGACCCCGCCGCCGACACCGCCGACCTGCAGGCCATGGTGAAGGAGTTCTTCACCACGCACCCCGCCTGGTACGCCCGGCTCGCCCTCGGCGTGTCCAAGCACGCACGGGTGCGCCTCTCCGCCATCGACGTGCCGACCACGTTCGTGGCGGGACGCTGGGACGTGCTCACCGGGGCCCGCGACATGTACACCGCCTCGCAGAACGTCCGCAGGTCCCGCTTCCGCGAGCTCGACGCGACCCACTTCATCCCCGTCGAGCACCCCGACGTCGTGCTCGAGGAGCTGCAGCTCCTCCTCGAGCGGATCGAGGCGCTGCGCGGGACGTGAGACCGTCCGTCGTCAGGCGGGGTCGTCGGCCCACGACGTGCGACCGTCGCCGGTGATCGGGATCGCCGGCCCCGGCGTGACGCGAGGGCGGAACGTCGCCTCGCCCAGACCCCGCACGCGGGCGAGCCACTCCCGCGCGCGCCGACCGCCCTCGCTGACGACGTAGCCCTGCACGTCGAGCCCGGCCGCCACCCCGAGGTCGACGGTGCGGGCGGCGTAGACGCCCTGGGTGACGACGATCGCGGTGTCGGCCTCGAAGACGTCGCGGGCGCGTCGCATGGTGTGCCACGTGCTGAAGCCGGCGTAGTCGGTGAACACGTCGGCGGCCGGCACGCCGGCCTCGAGCACCGCGTCGCGCATGGCGTCGGGCTCGTTGTAGCTCGGCGTGCCGTTGTCGCCCGAGACCAGGATCTTCTCGACCAGCCCCCGGTCGTAGAGCTCGAGGGCGGCACGCACGCGCTGCTCGACGGGGCGACCGAGCGAGCCGTCGGGGTACACGCCGGCGCCCGGGACGATCGCGACCTGAGCCGGGTCGAGGTCGTCCGGCTGACGGGTGATCCGCTCGGACGTGCGACCCACGACCAGGAGGTTCGCGACCACGACCAGCGCGACGCCAACGACGCCGAGGGCGAGGACCGAGATCACCAGCACCCGCGACCACGACCTCGGTCGTCGGCCGACGTCCTCACCCTCGTGCGTCGTCACGGGGTGCTCAGGCGAGCTTCTCGAGGATCAGCTCGCGCACTCGCCCGGCGTCGGCCTGGCCGCGCATCTCCTTCATGACGGCACCGATGAGCGCGCCGGCCGCCTGGACCTTGCCGTCGCGGATCTTCTGCGCGACGTCGGGGTTCGCGGCGATCGCGGCGTCGACGGCCGCTCCGAGCGCACCGTCGTCGGAGACGACCTCGAGCCCCCGGGCGGACACGACCTCCTCGGGCGAGCCCTCGCCCGCCAGGACGCCCTCGAGCACCTGGCGCGCCAGCTTGTCGTTGACCCGACCCTCGTCGATGAGCGCCTGGACGCCGGCGACCTGCTCGGGCGTGACACCCAGCTCGTCCAGACCGACGCCCGCCTCGTTGGCACGTCGGGCCAGCTCGCCCAGCCACCACTTCTTCGCCGCGGCCGGCGTGGCGCCGGCCGCCACTGTCGCGACGACCAGCTCCAGCGCCCCCGCCCCCACGGTGTCGCGCATGTCGAGGTCGGAGAAGCCCCACTCGGCCTGCAGCCGCTTGCGACGCTCTGCCGGCGGCTCCGGCAGGGTGCCGCGCAGCTGCTCGACCCAGTCGCGTGACGGCGAGACCGGTGCGAGGTCGGGCTCGGGGAAGTAGCGGTAGTCGTCGGCGTCGGACTTCGGGCGTCCCGGCGAGGTCGAGCCGTCGGCCTCGTGGAAGTGCCGGGTCTCCTGCAGGATGCTCTGGCCGGCGTCGAGGACGCCCGCGTGCCGTGAGACCTCGAAGCGCACCGCGCGCTCCACCGAGCGGAAGGAGTTGACGTTCTTCGTCTCGCTGCGGGTGCCCAGCGTCGCGGAGCCCTTCGGCTTGAGCGAGAGGTTGACGTCGGCGCGCAGCGAGCCCTGGTCCATCCGGGCGTCGGAGACGTCGAGCGCCACCATGAGGTCGCGCAGGTGCTGGACGTAGGCGCGGGCGACGGCGGGCGCCTTCTCGGCGGGCACCTCGATCGTGCGCGTGACGATCTCGATGAGCGGGATCCCGGCGCGGTTGTAGTCGAGCAGCGAGTGGTCGGCGCCGTGGATGCGGCCCGTCGCACCGCCGACGTGCAGCGACTTGCCGGTGTCTTCCTCCATGTGGGCGCGCTCGACCTCGATGCGGAAGGTCTCACCGTCGACGTCGAGGTCGACGTAGCCGTCGAACGCGATCGGCTCGTCGTACTGCGACGTCTGGAAGTTCTTCGGCATGTCCGGGTAGAAGTAGTTCTTCCGCGCGAACCGGCACCACTCGGCGATCTCGCAGTTGAGCGCGAGCCCGATGCGGATGGCCGACTCGACGGCCTTCGCGTTGACGACGGGCAGCGCACCCGGCAGGCCGAGGCACACCGGGCACACCTGCGTGTTCGGCTCGGCGCCGAACGTCGTGGCGCAGCCGCAGAACATCTTCGTGTTCGTGTTCAGCTCGACGTGCACCTCGAGCCCGAGCACGGGGTCGTAGCGCTCGATCGCCCGCTCGAAGGGGACGAGCGCGGGGGTGGTCTGCGTGCTCATCGGGCGGCTCCCGCGTCGATGTCGGACAGGACGGGTGCGTCGACGAGCCGCTCCAGGGCGGCCCCGACGTTGTACAACCGGTCGTCGGCCTGCGCCGGGGCGAGCACCTGCACGCCCACGGGCAGGCCGGTGTCGCTGGCGAGCCCGACGGGCAGGCTGAGCCCGGGCACGCCGGCCAGGTTGGCCGGGATCGTCGCGACGTCCTCGAGGTACATCGCGAGCGGGTCGTCGCTCTTCTCCCCCAGCCGCCACGCCGTCGTGGGCGCCGTGGGCGAGACGAGCACGTCGACCTGCTCGAAGGCAGCCGCGAAGTCGCGCGCCACCAGGGTGCGCACCTTCTGCGCCGAGCCGTAGTAGGCGTCGTAGTAGCCGCTCGACAGCGCGTACGTGCCGAGGATGATGCGGCGCTTGACCTCGTCGCCGAAGCCGGCGTCGCGGCTGGCCGCCATGACCTGCTCGGCACTCGCGAGCTGGCCGTCGGGCGTGACCCGCAGTCCGTACCGCATGGCGTCGAAGCGGGCCAGGTTGCTCGAGACCTCGCTCGGCATGACGAGGTAGTAGGCGGCGATGCCGTGCTCGAAGCTCGGGCACGAGACCTCCACGACCTCCGCCCCGGCCTGCGCGAGCAGCTCGACCGTCTCGTCGAAGCGCTGCTGGACGCCGGGCTGGAAGCCCTCCCCGCCCAGCTCCTTGACCACGCCGACCCGCAGTCCCGTGACGTCGCCGCGGCGTGCGGCGTCGACGACCGACGGCACCGGGGCGTCGAGGCTGGTGGAGTCGCGCGGGTCGTGGCCGGCGAGCACCTCGTGCAGGAGGGCGGCGTCGAGCACGGAGCGGGCCATCGGACCGACCTGGTCGAGGCTGCTCGCCATGGCGATGACGCCGTACCGCGAGACTCCGCCGTAGGTCGGCTTGACGCCCACGATGCCGGTCATGGCGCCGGGCTGGCGGATCGAGCCACCGGTGTCGGTGCCCAGCGCGAGCGGTGCCTCGTAGCCGGCGACGGCAGCGGCCGACCCGCCGCTCGAGCCGCCGGGGATGCGCTCGGTGTCCCACGGGTTGCGGGCGGGCTTGTAGGCGGAGTGCTCGTTGGACGAGCCCATCGCGAACTCGTCGAGGTTGGTCTTGCCGAGGATCGGCAGCCCGGCGGCGCGCAGCCGCGAGACGACGGTGGCGTCGTACGGCGGCACCCAGCCCTCGAGGATCCGCGAGCCGGCCGTCGTGGGCTGGCCGACGGTGTTGATGAGGTCCTTCACGGCCACCGGCACGCCCGCCAGCGTCGGGAGCGTCTCGCCAGCGGCGCGGCGCGCGTCGACGTCGGCCGCGGTGGCCAGCGCCCCCTCGGGGTCGACGTGCAGGAAAGCGCCGAGCCGGTCGTCGACGTCGGCGATCCGGTCGAGGTGGGCCTGCGTGACGTCGACGGACGTCAGGCTGCCGTCGCCGAGCGCCTCGGCGATCTCGGCGGCCTTCAGGCGGATGGGGTCGCTCATGTCAGTCCTCCCCCAGGATCTGCGGCACGAGGAAGCGCTGCTCCTCGCTGGCCGGCGCGCCCGCGAGGGCCTCGTCGGGCGTGAGACCGGGGCGGACGACGTCGTCGCGGAAGACGTTGTCGATCGGCACGGGGTGGCTCATGGCGGGCACGTCGGCGCTCGCGGCCTCCTGGACCGCGGCGACGTGGTCGAGGATGGCGGGCAGCTCGGCGCCCAGCCGATCGAGCTCGTCCTCGCTGAGCGAGATGCGCGCGAGGTTCGCCAGGTGGGCGACGTCCTCACGCGAGATGGCCGACGACATGCGTCTCCCTTGCGGCTGGGGTGCGGGTACCGACCCATCGTAGTGAGGAGTCACCTCACGTTCACCGGCCTCCCCTACGCTGCGCGTCGTGCTCGAGACCCTCAGCCCCGTGCAGCTCTCCGCCTTCTCCGTCGACGACTCCGACGACGACGACCCCGTCCTCCTCGACGCCAGCGGCCTGGCCGTCGACACGTGGCGCGAGGGCTACCCGTACGCCGAGCGTCTGGACCGCGACACGTACGAGCTGGAGAAGCGTCTGCTGCAGATCGAGCTCATCAAGCTGCAGAGCTGGGTCAAGGAGTCGGGGCAGCGCCTCGTGCTGCTGTTCGAGGGACGCGACGCGGCCGGCAAGGGCGGCACCATCAAGCGCTTCACCGAGCACCTGAACCCCCGCGGCGCGCGGGTCGTCGCGCTGGTCAAGCCGACCGACCGCGAGCAGGGCCAGTGGTACTTCCAGCGCTACGTCTACCACCTGCCGACGTCGGGCGAGATCACGTTCTTCGACCGCTCCTGGTACAACCGGGCCGGCGTCGAGCGGGTGATGGGCTTCTGCACGCCCGAGCAGTACACGGAGTTCCTCAAGCAGGCCCCCGCGTTCGAGAAGATGCTCGTCAACGACGGCATCCACGTCGTGAAGTTCTGGTTCTCCGTGTCGCGGGCCGAGCAGCTCACGCGATTCACGATCCGCCAGATCGACCCGGTGCGTCAGTGGAAGCTCTCCCCCATGGACCTCGCGTCCCTCGACAAGTGGGACGCCTACACCGAGGCGAAGGAGGCCATGTTCCGCCGGACGGACACCAAGCACTCCCCCTGGACCGTCGTGAAGAGCAACGACAAGAAGCGCGCCCGTCTTGAGGCCATGCGCCACGTGCTGCACCGCTTCGACTACCCCGGCAAGGACCACGACGTCGTCCGCACCCCCGACCCCCTCGTCGTCGGCGCCGCCGCCGACCTCTTCGACCCCGACTCCGCCGACGTGGACTGAGCGCGTCTCCGGCTGGGGCGCGCTGCCTGCGGTCGTCGTGACCTTGCTGGTGCGCTGCCCGCGTGGGTCTGTGCTTGCGGCTGCGCCGCCGCAAGGGGTCTGACCTTGCTGGTGCGCTGCCTCGGCCGGCGCTGGGTGTGGTCTCCGAAAGGGCCTCGACCGGGCGGCTGGCGACGGCGCTGGGTTGGGGTCTCGGGCTGCGGGTCGATGCTGGGTGTGGACGCAAGAAGCTGCGTTCGTGCGTCGGAGTCCAAGGATTCTGCGTTTGGTACGGGATTCCGTCACCAACGCAGAAGCGTTCGACCTCCGGCGCGTGGAGGAAGAAGCGTGGGTGCCCTTGGGGGTGGGGTGGGCAGTGCTTCTCCCTTCTCGTGGCACGGTCCACGAGAAGGGAAGATCTCTGCTCCGTCTGACCCCGCCGGCGGTGGATCTGCCACCTGTAGAGCGCTCAGAAGGTGGCAGACCCACCGTTGGGACGCGCGAACGCAGAGTCGTGGCCCGAGAACGCAGAAACGAAGAATCGTGCGTCCAAAGGCGAGCTCAGGCCAAGCCCCGAGACCCGGAGCCGGCCCCAGGCCCACTGCCGGTCGAGGCCCTTTCGGAGGCCACCCCCAGCGCCAGCCGAGGCAGCGCACCAGCAAGGTCACGACCCCCTGCGGTAACGCACCAGCAAGGTCACGACCCCCTGCGGTAACGCACCAGCAGGCCGGGACCCCCGCAGGCAGCGCACCAGCCAGCCCACGACGACCCTGCCGCGAACCGGCCGGACTCAGCCCTCGGTGGGCGCCTCCTCCGTGGTCGCCTCGTCGGCGGTGGCCTCGTCCCCCGCGTCAGCGTCCGGCTCCTCGCGCGGAGGGCCCTCGGCGAGCAGCGTCTTGAAGGCTGCCTCGTCGAGGATGGGGACGCCGAGCTGCTCGGCCTTGTCGGCCTTGGAGCCGGGGTTGTCGCCGACGACGACGTAGTCGGTCTTCTTGCTCACCGACCCGGCGGCCTTGCCGCCGTGCTCGAGGATCGCCTCCTTGACGGAATCGCGGGTGAAGTCCTCGAGGGAGCCGGTGACGACGATCGTCAGCCCGTCGAGCGTGCCGCCGCCGGTGGACGCCGCGCCGGGACCCGGGTGGTCCGGTATCGCGAACCGGACGCCGGCCGCGCTCCAGCGGTCCAGGATCTCCTGGTGCCAGTCGACGGCGAGCCACTCCAGCAGCGAGTCGGCGATGATCGGGCCGACACCGTCGACCTGCGCGAGCGTGTCGCGGTCGGCCGCGCGGATCGCCTCGAGGGAGCCGAAGTACTGCGCCAGCGCCCGTGCTGCGACCGGGCCGACGTGGCGGATCGACAGTGCCACGAGCTGGCGCCAGAAGTCCTTCGTCTTGGCCTTCTCGAGCTCGTCGACCAGCGTGAGGGCCTGCGCCGACGGGTGCAGGACGCGGTGGTTCTTGCGCACGCCCGCGGCCCGACGCTCCGCGGGCGACGCGTCCTCGAAGCCGGGCGGGTAGGTGACCTCGACCCGCTGGAAGGGTGCACGTCGTACCGGCTCGCCCGTCCGCTCGTCGATGCGGGGCTCGCCGGTCTCGGCGTCGCGCACGACCACCTCGATCGGCACGAGCGTGTCGAGGTCGAGGTCGAACAGACCCGCCTCGCTACGCAAGGGCGGCTCCTCCGGCACCGTCGGCTGCGTGAGCGCGGCGGCCGTGACCTCGCCGAGCGCCTCGATGTCGAGCGCACCCCTCGACCCGACGTGCTCGACCCGGCCGCGCACCTGCGCCGGGCAGGTCTGCGCGTTCGGACAGCGCAGGTCGATGTCGCCCTCCTTCATGGGCCGCAGCGGGGTGCCGCACACCGGGCAGTCGTCGGGCATGACGAACTCGACCTCGCTGCCGTCGCGCAGCTCCGCGACCGGGCCGAGGACCTCGGGGATGACGTCGCCGGCCTTGCGCAGGACGACCGTGTCACCGATGAGCACGCCCTTCTGCCGGACGACGTCCTTGTTGTGCAGCGTGGCCTGCCGCACGACGCTGCCGGCGACCTGCGCCGGCTCCATGACGGCGAACGGCGTGGCCCGACCGGTGCGGCCCACGGAGACGACGATGTCGAGCAGGCGGGTGTGCACCTCCTCGGGCGGGAACTTGTAGGCGATCGCCCAGCGGGGCGCGCGACTCGTCTCGCCGAGCTCCGGGTGCAGCGCGAGCTCGTCGACCTTGACGACGACACCGTCGATCTCGTGCTCGATGGCGTGCCGGTCCTGGCCGAGCTCGGCGACGCGGGCGAGGAGGTCGTCGACGGAGTCGTAGACCCGCGAGTGCGGGCTGGTGGGCAGACCCCACGACCCGAGCAGGTCGTAGACCTCGCTCTGTGCCGCGACCGGCGGACGCTCCCACGCGCCGATGCCGTGCACGTAGAGGGACAGCGCCTCGATCCGCGCCTCCCCCGCCTCGCGCTCGAGCCCGTCCTTCTTGCCCAGCAGCTGGCGCAGGCCGCCGCTGGCCGCGTTGCGCGGGTTGGCGAACGCCGGGAAGCGTCGGGCGGCGGCGGCCTCGGCCCGGTCCTGCTCGACCCCTCGCCCGGTCATCTCGGCCACGACCCGCTCGCGCAGGTCGGCCTGGAGCGCGTTGAGCCGCTCGAACGCGGCGACCGCGATGAAGACCTCCCCGCGGACCTCGACGATCGGCGGGTGTCCCTCGCCGTCGAGCCGCCGCGGCACGCCGGGCAGCCGCACCGCGTTGGTGGTGACGTCCTCGCCGACCCTGCCGTCGCCGCGGGTCGCGGCGCTGACGAGCCGGCCGTGCTCGTAGCGCAAGGAGAGCGCCAGGCCGTCGATCTTGACCTCGGTGAGCCACCGGACGTCGCGCCCCGCCGAGGCACGCGTCTTCTCGCACCACGCGGTGAGCTCCTCGGGCGAGAAGACGTTGTCGAGGCTGAGCATGCGCTCGGCGTGCTCGACCGGCGCGAGCTCGGAGCTGCGGGCAGCGCCCACCGAGAGGGTCGGCGAGTCCTGACCCTGGACCTCGGGGTGCAGCCGCTCGAGCGCCTCGAGCCGGTGCATCCAGCCGTCGTAGGTCTGGTCGTCGACCCGGGAGTCGTCGTCGCCGTAGTACGCGTCGCGGGCCTCGTTGATGCGCTCGACGAGCTGCTCGGCCTCGGCACGCGCCTGGTCGAGGGTCAGGTCCAACGGGTTCTGCGGGGCCTCGGTCACGTCGTTCATCCTAGGACCGACCTCCGACGTCCACCCCTCGTCGACGAGCCGACGGACGCGCCGCGGGTGCGACGTCGGCAGCGACCTGACACGGTGGACGCATGAGCCCCCGACGCCTCGTCCCGATCGTCCTCGGAGCCCTGCTCGTCGTGGCGGGGCTCGTCGGGTTCTTCGTCCTCGACGGGCTCGCCGCCGACCTCGCGTGCGGGGTCGCCGTGGTGGTCGGCATCGCCGTGGTGCGTCTCGGGTCGCGGCCCGACCCTGACGAGATCGTCTAGCGCACCTCAGCGCGCCAGTCCCACGGCCTCCGCGAGCACGCGGCGGGCGAAGGCGGGCGACGCGCCCGCGAGACCGCAGGCCGGCGTGATCACGACGCGGTCGTGCCAGGCGTCCTCGCCGAACCCGAGCCGTCCGGTCCAGTCCTCGATCCGACGTCGGGACGCGGCCGGGTCGAACGCGACGTCGGTCGACGGCAGCGCCCCGACCCAGAGGTCCGTCCCTGCCTCGAAGGCCTCGGCCCAGGCATCCGCACCCCCGCCGGTGGCCGCCTCGACCAGGCCGAGGTCGAACGCGACGGCGTCGAAGCCGGCTCCGCGCAGCAGGGAGACGGGGACCGCGGGCGCGCAGCAGTGCGCCACCGGCATCGCCCCGGCGTCGCGGACGGCGTCGACGACGAGCCGCAGCAGCGCGTCGGCCTCGGGCAGGTCGACGGTGCGGTAGCGGCCGAAGCCGGACGACGTCGGCACCTGCGCGGCCAGCACCGCGGGCAGGGCCGGCTCGTCGACCTGCACCACGAGCGGCGAGCGCGGGAAGCGCCGACGCAGCGACGCCACGTGGTCGCCCACCCCCGACGCGAGCGCGTGCGCGAGGTCGCGCCGTGCCCCGTGGTCGGACAGGACCTTCTCGCCCCGCTGGAGCTCGACGGTCGCCGCCAACGTCCACGGTCCGGCCACCTGCTGCTTGACGGTGCCCTCCCGGTCCTGGGCGACCTCCTCGAGGACGTCGAGGTCCTGCGCGAGCAGGGAGCGGGCCCGACGGTGGTCGACCCCCGAGGCGTCGAGCAGACGCCACCCGGCGGGCTGGAGGTCGGCGCCCAGGCCGTCGAGCACGGCGAGCGACCTGCCGACCATCTGGGCGGCGACGCCACGCGCCGGGAGCTCGGGCACGAAGACGAGGTCGTCGAGCGTGCCGAGCACCATCGCGGCGCTCTCGGCGTAGTCCTCGCCGGGCAAGGAGCCGATGCCGGTCGCCCTCACCTGCCGTCCCCGACGCCGACCTCGACGCGCGACGTGGCCGTGATGGTGGCGGAGCCGACCACGCGGGTGCCCACGTAGACGACGACGGCCTGACCGGGCGCGATGCCCTCGGCGGGGTCGTGCAGCCGCACCCGGACGAGGCCGCCGTCGACCTCGACGACGGCGCGGTGCTCGGCGCCGTGGGCGCGCAGCTGCACGGTGCACTCGAGCGGACCGTCCGGCGCCGGGCCGCACCAGAGCGGGCGGTCGGCCTCCAGCACGTCGACGAGGAGACGCTCGCGCGGGCCCACCGTCACCGTGCCCGAGACCGGCTCGATGTCGAGCACGAAGCGCGGCTTGCCGTCGTCGGCCGGCACGCCCAGCCGCAGGCCCCGGCGCTGGCCGATCGTGTAGGCGTAGGCGCCGTCGTGCTCGCGCAGGACGGTGCCGTCCTCGTCGACGATCGTCCCGGGGCGGGGGCCGAGCCGCTCGGCGAGCCACCCGGCGTTGTCGCCGTCGGCGACGAAGCAGATGTCGTGGCTGTCGGGCTTCGTGGCCACCTGCAGGTCGCGACGGGCGGCCTCGGCGCGCACCTCGGTCTTGACCGAGCCCCCGAGCGGGAAGTGCGAGTGCCGGAGCTGCTCCTGCGTGAGCACGCCCAGCACGTAGCTCTGGTCCTTGCCCGCGTCCTGGGCCCGGTGGAGCTCGACGTCGCCGCTCGCCCCGGTCTCGAGGAGGGCGTAGTGGCCGGTGACGACGCCGTCGAAGCCCAGCGCGAGCGCGCGGTCGAGCACGGCGGCGAACTTGATCTTCTCGTTGCAGCGCAGGCACGGGTTCGGGGTGCGGCCGGCCGCGTACTCGGCGACGAAGTCGTCGACCACCTCGTCGGCGAACTCGGTGCTCATGTCCCACACGTAGAACGGGATGCCGAGCACGTCGGCGGCGCGGCGGGCGTCGCCGGCGTCCTCGATGGAACAGCAGCCCCGCGCACCGGAGCGGTACGACCGCGGGTTGCGGCTGAGCGCGAGGTGCACGCCGGTGACGTCGTGGCCGGCCTCGACCGCGCGCGCCGCGGCGACGGCGGAGTCGACCCCGCCCGACATGGCGGCGACGAGCCGTGCCATCAGCGTCCCCTGACGAGGGAGGCCGTGACGGCGCGATCGCGCACCTGCGGGAGCGCGGCGAGCAGCCGGTCGACGTCGGCCTCGGTGGAGGTGTGACCCAGGCTCAGCCGCAGCGACCCGCGGGCGGCGGCGTCGTCGTAGCCCATGGCGAGGAGCACGTGGCTGGGCTGCGGGACGCCCGCCTGGCAGGCCGAGCCCGTGGACACCTCGATGCCCTGGGCGTCGAGCAGCATGAGCATGGCGTCGCCCTCGCAGCCCGGGAACGTCACGTGGGCGATGTTCGGGAGCCGGTGCTGCGGACCGGGCTCCGGGTCGCCGTTGACGACGGCGTCGGGGACGGCCTGCAGGAGACCGGTGACCAGCCTCTGCCGCAGGCGCTCGATCCGCGCCGAGACCTCGGCCTGTCGCTCGACGGTGATCTCGAGCGCCCGCGCGAACGCGGCGATCAGCGCCACCCCGACGGTCCCGGAGCGCAGGTCGCGCTCCTGCCCGCCACCGTGGACGAGGGGCACGGGGGCCACCTCACGACGCACCAGCAGCGCACCCACCCCCACGGGCCCGCCGAGCTTGTGCGCGGTGACCGTCATGGCGTCGAGCCCGGAGGCGGCGAAGTCGAGCGGGAGGTAGCCGGCGGCCTGCACGGCGTCGCTGTGCACCGGGATCGCGTGCTCCTTCGCCAGCGCGACGACGTCGTCGACCGGCTGCACGGTCCCCATCTCGTTGTTGGCCCACATGGTCGTCACCACCGCGACCGACGCCGGGTCGGCCTCGATCTGCTCGCGCAGCCGCTCCACGACGACCCGTCCCTGTCGGTCGACGGGGGTCGTGTCGATGCGGGCACCCTCGTGGGCGGCCAGCCACGTGACGGGGTCGAGCAGGGCGTGGTGCTCGATCGAGCTGAACAGCACGCGGTCGCGGGCGGGATCGACGTCGCGTCGGGCCCAGTACAGGCCCTTGATGGCCAGGTTGTTCGCCTCGGTTCCCCCGGAGGTGAACACGACCTCGGACGGGCGGGCGCCGAGGCACTCCGCGATCACCTCGCGCGACTCCTCCACGACCCGCCGCGCGGCGCGGCCCGAGGCGTGCAGGCTCGACGCGTTGCCCGTGCGGGCCAGCTGCTCGGTGAGCACCTGCGCGGCCTCGGGGTGCATCGGCGTGGTGGCCGCGTGGTCGAGGTAGACCACGGAAGCCGGCGCGCTGTTCTCGGACGTCATGACGTCACCAGGGTAGACCGGCGCGCCACCGCGTCGTCGCGCGCTGGCGGCGACGTCGCGCTCACCGCCCGCAGACGTCGGCCAGCGCCCGCGCCGCGTCGGTGAGCTGCTCGTCGGTCACCGAGCGCCCGAAGGTGAAGCGCACCGCCGTCTGCGCCACCTCCGACGGCACTCCCATGGCCACCAGCACGTGGCTCGGCTCGTCGCTGCCGGCGTGGCACGCCGACCCGCTGGAGCACACCACACCGCGGCGCTCGAGGTCGAGCAGCACCGACTCGCCCGACCGTCCGGGGAGCACGAACGACGCGTGCCCCGGGAGACGACGCACCGGGTGTCCCGTCAGTGCGGCGCCCGGGACCGACTCCAGCACCGCCGCGACGAAGCGGTCGCGCCGCGCCGCCACCTCCGCCGCCGACGTGCCGGCCGAGCGCGTGAGCCGCAGCGCAGCCGCGAGACCGACGGCACCCGCCACGTCCTCGGTGCCGGAGCGTCGACCGCCCTGCTGGCCGCCGCCGTGGACGAGCGGCTCGACGCGCACGCCCCGACGCACCCACAGCATCCCGACGCCCTTCGGTCCGCCGAGCTTGTGCGCCGAGAGGCTGAGCGCCTGGACGCCGAGCACTCCGACGTCGAGCGTCAGCCCGTCGTGGTCGGGCCAGGCCGCCGACTGGACCGCGTCGGTGTGGAACGGGACCCCGTGTCGCGCCGCCACCTCCGCCAGCGCGGCGACCGGCTGGACGGTGCCGACCTCGTTGCTGGCGTGCTGCACGCTCACCACGGTCGTGTCGTCGCGCAGCACCGCAGCCAGGTGGCCGGGGTCGACGAGACCGTCGCCGTCGACCTCGAGCTCGGTGACGTCGTAGCCGATGCGGCCGAGCCAGCGGGCCGACTCCAGGACCGCCGGGTGCTCGACGGCGCTCACGACCACGTGGCGTCCCCGCGGCTGGGCGAGTGCGATGCCCTTGACGGCCGTGTTCGCCGCCTCGGTCCCCCCAGAGGTGAACGTGACCTCGCCGGCGCGCGCACCGAGAGCCTCGGCGACGTCGGCGCGCGCCTGCTCCAGGCCGGCACGGGCGGCGTCGCCGATCTCGTGGTGGCTCGACGGGTTCCCGAACGCCGGACCGAGGTAGGGGCCCATGGCGGCGAGCACGTCGCGGCGCAGCGGCGTGGTGGCCGCCTCGTCGAGGTAGATCACGTCGCCGGTCCCGCCACCTGCGACCCGGCACCTCCGGCCCCGCCGACCTCGACGTCGAGCCCGAGGTCGAGCGCGCGGACGGAGTGGGTCAGGGCACCGACGCTGATCACGTCGACGCCGGCGCGCGCCACCTCGCCGACGGTCTCGAGCGTGATGCCGCCGCTCGCCTCGACGATCGCGCGACCCGCGACGAGCGCGACCCCCGCCCGCAGCTCGTCGGGCGTGAAGTTGTCGAGCATGATCGTGTCGACACCGCCGGCCAGCACGGCCTCCACCTGGTCGAGACGGTCGACCTCGACCTCGACGTGGGTCGTGTGCGGCAGCTGCTCGCGCGCCTGACGGATCGCGGCGGTCACGTCGTCGACGAGCGCGAGGTGGTTGTCCTTCGCCATCACGGCGTCGGAGAGCGAGAAGCGGTGGTTGCGCCCGCCACCGCAGCGGACCGCGTGCCGCTCCAGCGCCCGCAGCCCGGGCGTGGTCTTGCGGGTGTCGACGATCCGGACGCCCGTCCCCTCGACCGCCTCGACGTACCGGGCCGTGAGGGTCGCGATGCCGCACAGGCGCTGGACGAGGTTGAGGGCCACGCGCTCCCCGCGCAGCACGGCCCGTGCGGGGCCCACGACGGTCGCCAGGACGTCACCCGCGGCGAACGGTTCGGCGTCGGCGCGCAGGACCTCGACCACGACCGCCGGGTCGACCGCGGCGAACGTCTCGACGAGCACGTCGCCGCCGGCCATGACGCCGGCCTCGCGGGCCACGACCGACGCTCGGGCAACGGCGGTCGCCGGCACGAACACCTCCGACGTGAGGTCGCCGGACGGCGCGTCCTCGTCGAGGGCGAGGTCGACGACACGTCGCACCTGGCGTCGGGTCAGCACGCGGCACCTGCCGTCGCCCCGACTCGACGCGGAGCGGTGGTCCGGGCGAGCACCACGGCACTGTGCCGGGCCACCGGCCCCGGAGCGGGAGCGTCGATGCGGAAGTGACCACCGCGCGACTCCCGACGCTCCAGCGCCGAGACGACCAGCGCCCGCGCAACGGTGCGCAGGTTGGCGTCCTCGACCGCCTTCACGTCACCACCCGAGGGGACGCTCGTGTCGACCCGCTGCAGGGTCTCCACCGCGTGCCGCAGTCCGACCTCGTCGCGCCGCAGCCCGGCCGTGTCCCACAGCAGCCGCTGCAGGTCGGTCCGGATGAGCGGCAACGGGTCGTCGGTGTCCGCGGGAGGCACGAGGACGGGTGCCGCCCAGCTCTCGTCGACGTCGTCGGCCGCACGCGGCGCGGCCACCGCGGCCTCGACCACCCGCCGTCCGTACACCGCCCCCTCGAGCAGCGAGTTCGACGCGAGCCGGTTGGCTCCGTGCAGCCCGTTGCAGGCGACCTCGCCGACGGCCAGCAGACCCGGCAACGACGTGCGTCCCCAGAGGTCGGTCCGCACGCCGCCCATGAAGTAGTGGGCTGCCGGGGCGACGGGGACCGGCTCGCGGCCCCAGTCGAGCCCGAACGAGCGCACCGACGCGTCGATGGTCGGGAAGCGGCGGGCGAGGAAGTCGGCCCCGAGGGCGGTGGCGTCGAGCAGCACCGGCGCACCGCCCTGGCGAGCCATCTGCTCCGCGATCCCCCGCGCCACGACGTCACGAGGGGCGAGCTCGGCGTCGGGGTGGACGTCGAACATGAACCGGTGGCCGTCCGCGGCGCGCAGGACGGCACCCTCCCCCCGCACGGCCTCGGACACGAGCGGGCTGCCCGGGACCGCGAGGGCGGTCGGGTGGAACTGGTAGAGCTCGAGGTCGGCGGCGACCGCACCCGCACGCAGCGCCATCGCCAGGCCGTCGCCCGTAGCGACGGCGGGGTTGGTCGTGTACGGGTAGAGCTGCCCTGCTCCCCCGGTGGCGAGCACCACCTGGTCACCGTTCAGCACCGTGCCGTCGAGGAGCACGACGCCCCTGACGACGCCCCCGTCGACGACGAGGTCGACGGCCATCGTCCGCTCGCGCACGTCGACGTCGCTCGCGCGCACCCTCTCGACCAGGGCGTCGGAGATGGCCGCACCCGTCGCGTCGCCACCGGCGTGCAGGATCCGCCCGTGGGAGTGGGCGGCCTCCAGGCCCCGGGCCAGCTCGCCCTGGTGCACGTCGAAGCGCACTCCGCGCCGCACGAGGGCGGCGACCGCGTCGGGACCAGCGGCGCAGAGCACCTGCACGGCCGCCTCGTCCGACAGCCCGGCACCGGCGGCCAGCGTGTCGGCCACGTGCGACGCGACGCTGTCGGCGGGGTCGGTGACCACCGCCACGCCGCCCTGCGCCCAGCTGGTGTTGCTGGTGACGAGGTCGGCCTTCGTGAGCAGCGTGACCCGCACCCCGGGACGAGCTGCCGCCTCCAGCGCCGCGGTGAGTCCGGCGACGCCGCTGCCGACGACGACCACGTGCCTCACGTCAGGCACCCCTCCCCGAGACGGGGACCGGGGAGGCGTCCTTCGGTCGCGCGGCGAGCATGCGCTCCAGGGCGACCTTGGCGTCGCGCGCGACGTCGTCGGGCACGACGATCTCGTTGCGCACCTCCCCCTCGAGCAACCCGTCGAGCACCCAGGCGAGGTAGCCCGGGTGGATCCGGTACATCGTCGAGCAGGGGCACACGACGGGGTCGAGGCAGAAGATCGTGCGGTCGGGGTGCTCCGCCGCGAGCCGGTTCACGAGGTTGACCTCGGTGCCGATGGCGATGACGTCGCCGGGCTGGCTGGCCGCTACGTACTTGCGGATGAGGTCCGTCGAGCCGGCCGCGTCGGCAGCGTCGACGACCGGCATCGGGCACTCGGGGTGCACGACCACCTTGACGCCGGGGTGCTCCGCGCGCGCCTGCTCGATCTGCGCGACGGTGAACCGCTTGTGCACTGAGCAGAAGCCGTGCCACAGCAGCACCTGCGCGTCGTGCAGCTGCTCCTCGGTGTTGCCCCCGAGCGGCTTGCGCGGGTTCCACATCGGCATGCGGTCCAGCGGCACGCCCAGGGCCTTGGCCGTGTTGCGGCCGAGGTGCTGGTCGGGGAAGAAGAGCACGCGGTGCGCCCGCTCGAACGCCCACTCCAGCACCGTGGCGGCGTTCGACGACGTGCAGACGATGCCGCCGTGCCGGCCGCAGAACGCCTTGAGGGCGGCCGAGGAGTTCATGTAGGTGACCGGCAGGACCGGCACCTTGCCGTCGGCGTCGGGACCCATGCCCGTGACGGGGTCGGCGTAGACGCGCTCGAGCTCCTCCCACGCCGTCTCGACCGACTCCTCGTCGGCCATGTCGGCCATGGAGCAGCCGGCGGCCAGGTTGGGCAGGATCACGTGCTGCTCCGGCCGCGCGAGGATGTCGGCGGTCTCGGCCATGAAGTGCACGCCGCAGAAGACGATGGTCTCGGCGTCGGGGCGGGTGAGCGCGGCGTTGGCGAGCTGGAAGGAGTCGCCCACGAAGTCGGCGTGCTGCACGACCTCGTCGCGCTGGTAGAAGTGCCCGAGCACGACGAGCCGGTCGCCGAGCGCCTCCTTCGCCGCGCGGATCCGCTCGTGCAGGTCGGCGTCGTCCATCCGCTGGTAGGCCACGGGCAGCTGGCCGGGACGCACCACCGGCTCGGGCACGACGTCGTCCTCGGACGCCCCGGGGCCGTAGCCCGGCACGAGGTCGAAGAGCCACGGGCCCTCGGCGAGCTCGGCGTCGCACGTGTCGCCGGGCCGTGCGGTGACGACGTCGTGGACGGAGCCGGTGGGGACGGGACCGGTGGACAGGGTGCTGGTCATCGGATCTCCTCGGGGAGAGCCGCGCGCCGGTACAGCGCGGGCGGACGGTGGCTCGTGCCGGTGAGGTAGGAGCCGGTGGCGGTGACGGTCCCGCTCGCCAGGACCTGGCGGCGGAAGTTGGCGGGGTCGAGCGAGCGATCGAGCACGGCCTCGTGCACGGCGCGCAGGTCGGCCAGCGTGAACTCGGGCGTGACGAAGGCGAACGCGATCGGCGAGTACGTGATCTTGGCCCGCAGACGCGCCAGGGCGTAGCGGAGGATCGTGTCGTGGTCGAAGGCGAGCCCGCGCACGTCGTCGGCGACGAACCACTCGACGTTCTCGCCGTCGGTGGCCCGGGCGTCCTCGTCGGGTCGCACCAGCGCCCAGTAGACGATCGAGACCACGCGGTCCTCGGGCGAGCGGTCGACCGCGCCGAAGGAGTAGAGCTGCTCGAGGTGTCGCGGCGCCAGGCCGGTGGTGCGCTCGAGCGTGTGGCGCGCCGAGGCCGCGAGGTCCTCGTCGGGGCGCAGCGGGCCGCCCGGGAGGGCCCAACGCCCCTCGTACGGCTCGCGGATGCGGCGCACGAGCGGCAGCCACAGGGTCGTACGGCCCGTCGTGGGGTGCGGGCGCAGCGCGAAGATGACCGTGGACACCGCCAGGCTGACCTGGCCGGTGTCGGTCTCGACGTCGGTGCGCATCGCCACTCCCTTCGGGTTGACCTGACCTTAACCCCACCTTCTGGTCGGCTCAACTCGAAGTGCGGCGCATCTCACCCCTCGGGCACCGGCCAGGATGGGGGTCATGCAGATCCGCCGCCTGACCGAGGCCGACGAGGACGTCATGCGACGCCAGTTCACCGAGGCGTTCGGCGCCTTCGACCCGCCGGAGCCGCCCGTCCCCCTCATCGTCGCCGGCAAGCGCTGGTGGGGGGCGGAGGTCGACGGGCGCATCGTCGCGACGGCGCTGGACCGCGAGTACGCGTCGTGGTTCGGCGGTGTCCGCGTGCCGACGGCGGGGATCGGCGGGGTCACGGTCGCGCCCGAGCACCGCGGAGCCGGTCTGCTCCGTCCGCTGTTCACGGCCATGCTGGCCGAGGCCCGGGAGCGTGGCGCGCTGGTCTCGACGCTGTACGCCACCGCGCCCGCGCTCTACCGGCGGTTCGGGTTCGAGACGGTCTCCTCGCTCGACGACGTGCGTCTGCCGACCCATGCGCTCGCCGTGGGCGGCAGCACCCCCGTGCGGCGGGCCACCTCGGCCGACGACGACGCGATCCGCGCCGTACACGACCGCGCGGCGGCCCGCGAGAACGGTCCGCTCGCGCGCACCGGACCGCTCTTCACGGAGTCGCCGACCCTGCGCGTCAGCGGGGTGAGCGTCGCCGAGCGCGAGGGCGAGGTCATCGGCTACGTGTCGTGGGACCGCGGCCGCGGGTACGGCGCCGAGGGCGAGCTGGTGGTCGGGCAGCTGATGGCCGACGACGCCGACGCGCTGCGCTCCCTGCTGAGCCTGCTGTCGACGTTCGCGTCGGTCACCCCGACCGTCCGGATCCGCACCAGCGGCGTGCCGCCGTGGCAGCACCTGCTGCGCGCGGCGCACCCGGAGACGGTCTCGTCGGCCCCCTACGCGCTGGCGGTGCTCGACCCGGCCGCCCTCGGTCTGCCGCGCGTGCACCCCGGCATCGACACCCGCCTCCCGTTCTCCGTCGACGGGCGCTCCTTCACCCTCGTGGTCGCCGACGGCTCCGGGCACGTCGAGCCCGCGGGCACGTCGGCGGGCGGCCGCACGTTCACGCGCGGTGGCCTGGCGCTGACGTTCGCCGGCGCGGCGACCTCGGCCACCCTGCGCTCGCTGGGCCACGTCGGAGGCGACCCCGCCGACGACGTCACGTGGGACCTGCTGTTCACGCGCGGCCCGGTGACGGTGCACGACTACTTCTGACGCTCAGCGGAAGTCGCGCGACCGGTGCCGTCCGATCGCGGTCGCCGTCTCGGGGTAGAGGGTCTCGATCCGCTCGATCCGCTCCGCCCGCAGGTTCGTGGCGCCCTCGACGTTCTCGACGATCCCCCGCACGACCACGCCGGCCGCGTTCTGCAGCACCCGGCGGTGCTGCTCCCAGACGTCGGCGAACACCACCACGTTGAGCATCCCCGTCTCGTCCTCCAGGTTGAGGAACGTGACGCCCGACGCCGTGTACGGACGCTGCTTGTGGGTGATGAGCCCGGCCACCCGGATCCGCCGACCCGTGCCGAGCGACGCGCACTCCTGCACCGCGCGGACCTCCTCGCGCACCAGCAGGGGACGCAGGTGCACGAACGGGTGGTCGGTGGGCGAGATGCGCGTGGCCCACAGGTCGGCCGTGGTCAGCTCGACGTCGCTCATGCCCGGCAGCATCGGCGGCGGTGCCTGCACGGCCGTGCCCTCCAGCAGGTCGGGCGCGTCGGTGTAGCCCGCGTTCCACAGCGCCTGGCGTCTGCTGAGGCCGAACACGTCGAACGCCCCTGCCGTGGCCAGGGCCTCCATCTGCGCCACCGACAACCGCGTGCGGCGCACCACGTCGGCCATGTCGGTGAACGCACGCTCCGCCCGGGCCGCCACGACGCGCTCGGCGTCGGCCTGCCCGATGCCCTGCACCTCCGTGAGCCCCAGCCGCACCGCGTGGTGGCCGTCGCGCCGGTGCTCGGCCAGCCGGGCCTGCAGCACGTCGCGGTCCTGCGTGTCGTCGAAGTCGCCCGTCGGGGGCTGCTCACGGTGGGTGCAGGTGTCGAGCCCGGTCGGGGTCCCGGCCCCCTGGCCCGCGACGAGGAGCTCCAGGTCGGCGTGGACCTGGGAACGGGCGATGCAGGGTCGGCGGACCTCCACCCCGTGCCGGCGGGCGTCGGCGGTGAGCGACTGCGGGGAGTAGAAGCCCATCGGCTGCGAGCGCAGCAGCGCCGCCAGGAACGCCGCCGGGGCGTGCAGCTTCAGCCAGCTGCTCGCGTACACCAGCAGCCCGAAGCTGAGCGCGTGGCTCTCGGCGAACCCGAAGTTCGCGAACGCCTGGATCCGCTCGTAGATCCCGTCGGCGGTCTCCCCCGTGATGCCGTGGCGCTGCATGCCGGCGTACAGGGTCTCGCGCAGGCGCTCGATCCGCTCCGTCCCGCGCTTGGAGCCCATCGCCCGCCGCAGCAGGTCGGCGTCGTCACCCGTGCAGTCGCCCACCGTCATCGCGATCTGCATGAGCTGCTCCTGGAACAGCGGTACGCCCATCGTGCGCTCCAGCACCGGCTTCAGCAGCGGGTGGATGTGGTCGACCGGCTCCTTGCCCAGTCGGCGACGGATGTACGGGTGCACCGCCCCGCCCTGGATGGGGCCCGGGCGGATGAGGGCGATCTCGATGACGAGGTCGTAGTACGAGCGCGGCCGAAGACGCGGCAGGGTGCCGATCTGGGCCCGGCTCTCGACCTGGAACACGCCCACCGAGTCCGCCAGGCAGAGCATGTCGAAGACTCCGCGCTCCTCCTTCGGGATCGACGCGAGGTCCCACCGCTCCCCCGTGTGCTCGGCCAGCAGGTCGAACGTGTGCTGGATCGCCCCGAGCATCCCGAGGCCGAGCAGGTCGAACTTGACCAGCCCCATCCACGCGCAGTCGTCCTTGTCCCACTGCAGCACGGTGCGCTTGTCCATGCGGGCCCGCTCGATCGGCACCACCTCGCCCACCGGCCGCTCGGTGAGCACCATGCCACCGGAGTGGATGCCCAGGTGGCGAGGCGTCTTCAGCAGCTGCTCGGCGAGCTCGCGCACCAGCGGCGGCAGGGGGTGGTCCTCGGCCGTCTCGACGGCCCGCCACGACTCGATGCCCTTGCTCCACGCGTCCTGCTGACCCACCGAGTAGCCCAGCGCCTTGGCGACGTCGCGCACCGCCGACCGCGGCTGGTAGCTGATCACGTTGGCCACCTGCGCGGCGTTGCGCCGGCCGAACTGGTCGTAGACCCACTGGATGATCTCCTCCCGGCGGTCGGCGTCGAAGTCGACGTCGATGTCGGGCTCCTCGTCGCGGGTGGCGGCCAGGAAGCGCTCGAACGGCAGGTCGTAGAGCATCGAGTCGACCGCCGTGATGCGCAGCGCGTAGCAGACCGCGGAGTTCGCGGCCGAGCCGCGACCCTGGCACAGGATCCCGCGACGTCGGGCCTCGGCGACGATGTCGTGGACGATGAGGAAGTAGCCGCAGAAGCCCTTCGCCTCGATGACGGCCAGCTCCCGCTGCAGCCGTTCCTCGGCGCGGTCGCGGTCGTGCGCGTAGAGCTCGTCGGCACCCCGGCGCACCAGCTCGCGCAGGTACTCCATCGGCGTGTACCCGGCGGGCACCTCGGTCTGCGGCAGCCGCGGGGCCGCTCGCCGCAGGTCGAACGCCGCGGCCCGGGCGACGTCGACCGAGCGCGCCACCGCACCGGGGTACCGGCCGAACCGGGCCTGCATCTCCGCGCCCGAGCGCAGGTACGCCTGGCCCGAGGCCGCCAGCCAGCCGTCCATGTCGGTGAGGCTGCGGCGGGCCCGGACGGCTGCCATCGCCTGGGCCAGCCGGGTGCGTCCCGGGGTCGCCGCGTGCACGTTGCCGGTGGCCACCACGGGCAGGTGGTGCTCGGCGGCCAGCCCCGCCAGCACGTCGTTCACGGTGGAGTCGGTCGGCCCGCCGTGGTGGGTGAGCTCGACGTCGACCGCGTCGGCGCCGAACAGGTCGACCAGACGGCGCAGTGCGCGGGACGCGTCGGCCGGGCCGCCGGTGGCGAGCGCCTGGCGCACGAAGCCCTTGCGGCAGCCGGTGAGCACGTGCCAGTGCCCGCGGCCCTGCTCGGCCAGCTGCTCGAGGTCGTAGACCGGTCGGCCCTTCTCGTCGCCGGCCAGCTGCGCCTCGGTGATGGCGGAGGCCAGCCGGTGGTAGCCCTCCACACCGCGGGCGAGCACGAGCAGGTGGCTGCCCTCGGGGTCGGGCACCCCCTGCTGCGGTGCCGTGAGGCCGAGCGACAGCTCCGCGCCGAAGACCGTCGGCAGGCCCAGCTCCTGTGCCGCCTCGGCGAAGCGGGCCACACCGTAGAAGCCGTCGTGGTCGGTCAGGGCCAGCGCCTCCAGCCCGAGGTCGACGGCCTGCTCGACCAGGACCTCGGGGGCGCTGGCGCCGTCGAGGAAGCTGAAGTCGCTGTGGCAGTGCAGCTCGGCGTACGGCACGGTCGGCGCCTGGTCCGCGCCGTCCTGCCACCGGCCGCCACCGTCCGTGGCGTCGGGAGCCCGGTAGCGCGCGCGCTTACGGCTGAACGCGGGACCGTCCCCGCCATCGGGGAAGCGACCGTCGACGGGGTCGGGTGCCAGGTCCTCGGTGCCGGGCACCGGGCCGCGCCGGTCGGCACGCCGGTCCTGCGGGAGGGCGTGCGCCGGACGTCCGGAGAGCCGCGCCTCGAGCTCGCGCCAGGTGACGTCGGGGTTGTTCCAGCCCATCAGCGCCTCCCCCTCCCCCGCTGAGCGTGACGTTTGCGGGGTGCGGACGCGCTCACGGCCCCGCGAACGTCACGCTTAGCGGGGAGGGGGGGCGTGAGGCGGTCAGTCATAGCGCGCCTCGGTCCACCAGGTGCCGTTCTCGACGACCATGAGCCAGGCGGTCCCGTCGACACCGACCACCTGGAAGCGGGCCACCCGACGGGCGGCGGCCTCGTCCCACCAGAGCTCGTCGACGGGCCAGGGACCGGCCCACGACGCGACGGGACGCCACTGCTCGTCGCCCGTGGCGCGGAACCGCACCGGCTCGCAGCTGATCGCCCCGCGGCCGTCGACGCCGACCACCCGGTCGCCCGGTCCGACGACCTGGGCCGGCCTCGGGGCGGCGTACACGGTGGCCGGCGCCGGCGGCGGCACCGACCCGGGCCACGGGGCACCGACCGCCCGGGCCGGCTGCGCCTGCTCGCCCCACGTCGTCAGCAGGCGGCGGGCAGCCGGTGCCCGACCACCCTGGACCTGGGCCGCGAGCACCCCGTCGTGCCCGACCAGACCCTGCACCCGGGCGATCCCCCGCTCGACGCGCTCGTCGTCGGCAGCCCGGGTGCCGGCCCCGAACAGCACCGGGGCGTGCTCGCCGACGGGCGCGACCGTCTCGGGCACCAGCCGCACGCCGCCGACCGGTCCGGGCAGCACCGTGCCCTGCAGCTGCCAGCGCACCCGGTCGACGACGTCGACGGCACCGAACCAGCGCGGGTGCGCCCAGCGTCGGGTGGAGGCGACGACACCGTCGACCTCGACCTCGATCCCGAGGGCGGTGCACACGACACCGCGCTCGGCCAGGCGGGCGACGAACCGCTCGGCCACCGAGCGCAGGCTGAACGCGACGGTCTCGGAGCTGGAGACCGGCGGCTCGAGCGCGAGCACGCCGCTCAGCTCGGGCGGCACGTCGCGGCGCGCGAGCAGCCGGGGATCCTGCCCCGAGGCGAGCCGGTGGAGCAGACCACCGTGCGCCCCGAACCGGGTGTGGACGTCGGAGGGCCGCAGCGCCGCCAGGTGCGCGAGGGTGGTCAGGCCCATGCGGCGCAGCAGGCTGACCACGTCGGGCGACTCGAGCACCTCGACCGGGAGCGGGGCCAGGAAGGCGGCGTCGGTGCCGGGCTCGACGACGTGGACGTCCTGCGGGGCAGCCCGGCGGGCGGCCTGCTCCGCGGCGAACAGGGTGTCGGCGACGCCGAGCCGCACGTCCCACACCGCGAGCGAGACGACGCGCTCGGCGACGACGGCCGCCGCCTGCTCCTCCCCGCCGTAGAAGCGGGCCGGCACGGGCAGCGCGCACAGCCCGGGACGCAACGGCGTGACCGCGGGGCTGAGCTCCTCGACGCCGAGCAGCACCTCCTCGAACGAGCGTGCCTCGACGTCGGGACGGTGGTCGGCCAGGTGCAGCTCGGGGCAGCGCGCCTGGGCGTCGCGACGACGCATGCCCCGCCGCACCCCCTCGACCCGCGCGGCGTGGTTGCACGCGAGCACCTGGCCGCCCTCGAGCACGGCACCGGGCTCGTCGCGCGGCAGGTCGGGCAGGGCGGCCCGCACCGGCCAGTCGGGGCACCACACCACGAGGGTCCTCATCCGGCGCTCCGCACGACCGCGGGCTCACGCCGGCGCACGGGTGCGACGTCGGGGCGAGCCTGCTGCACGGTGAGGTCGGCCGCGGGCAGCAGCAGGTCCCGGGTGCGGCGCGGTGCCGCGCCGCGGTGGAGCGCGACCGTGACCTCCCGCGAGCGCAGGTGCCCGTCGCCGGCGCCCGGGCCTGCCCAGCGGGCGGTCTCGAGGGTGAGCCGGGCGTCGCAGCGCGGCCAGTCGCCCCACGGGACGAGCACGCAGCCCTGCTTGCGCAGCCGGGCCCCGAGGCGGGACGCGTCGCCCTCGCCGACCGCCGCGGACGGGCGGACGACCACGAGACCCACCACGTCGACGAGCGCGGCCGTGACCTCCAGCCAGCGGTCCTGCGGGTCGGGCACCAGCACCGTGCGGTGCGGGTCGACGCCCATCGCGACCGCAGCCTCGACCCCCAGGTCGGGTGCGCCGACCACCGCGCACCACGTGCCGGCCGCCGACGGACCGGCCATGAGCAGCAGGGCCAGGCTGGCCGAGTCGACGCCGTACACCCCTCCGGTCTCCAGGCTCAGCAGACCCTCGAGGGCCGCGTGCGTGGGCACCGACTGGCGGGCAGGAGCGCCCTGCATCCGCTCGACCTCGCGTCGCAGCTCGGCGACGACCTCGAGGGCGGGACGGGCGGTGGACACCCCACCATGATCGAACAGATGTTCGAACGAGTCAACTGGATCGACGCACCCCGCGCCCGGTCAGCCGGGCGCGGGGCGAGCCTCAGACGTCGTCGCCGGCCTCCACCACGCCGAGCGGGATCGACCCGCCCGGGATGGCGTCGAGGAGCATGCGCGTGTAGTCCTCGCGGGGGTTCTCGAACACCTCGGACACGGTCGACTGCTCGACGACCTTGCCGTTCTGCATCACCAGCACGTTGTCGGCGATCTGCCGCACGACCGCGAGGTCGTGGGTGATGAACAGGTAGGACAGGCCCAGCTCGCTCTGCAGCTCGTTCAGCAGCGTCAGGATCTGCGCCTGCACCAGCACGTCGAGCGCCGAGACGGCCTCGTCGCAGATGACGACCTCCGGGTCGAGCGCGAGGGCTCGGGCGATCGCCACGCGCTGGCGCTGGCCGCCCGAGAGCTCGTTCGGGTAGCGCGTCATGACCGAGGCCGGCAGTGACACCTTGTCGAGCAGGTCGCGGATCTTGGCCTCGCGCTCCTTGGCCGTGCCGACGCCGTGCAGCCGCAGCGGCTCCTCGATCGAGCGGTAGATGGAGTACATCGGGTCCAGCGAGGCGTACGGGTTCTGGAACACCGGCTGCATCTGGCGCCGCAGCGCGAGCTGCTGGTCCTTCTTGCGCAGGGTCGTGATGTCGACGCCGTCGAACTCGACGCTGCCGCTGGTCGCGTCGAGCAGACCGAGGACCATACGGGCCACGGTCGACTTGCCCGACCCCGACTCGCCGACGATCGCGGTGGTCGTGCCGCGCTCGAGCTGGAAGGAGACCTGGTCGACCGCCGTGAAGTCGGTCGACTGCCCCGGCCGGCTGCCGCGGATCTTGAAGACCTTGGTGAGGTCCTTGGCCTCGATGATCGTGCCGCGGCCCTCCCCCAGCTCGTCGTCGTGGGTCGCGACCTCGGCGGCGATCTCGGCCGCCGTCTGCACGGCCTGCTCACGGACCTCGGCGCGGGCCTCCACCGACGAGAGCCGCTGCGAGGCGAGCGACGGTGCCGAGCTGACGAGCCGCTTGCTGTACGGGTGCTGGGGGTCCTGCAGGATCTCCAGCGCCGGCCCGGACTCCACGACCTGCCCGCGGTACATGACCACGAGGTGGTCGGCCCGCTCGGCCGCCAGCCCGAGGTCGTGGGTGATGAGCAGGACCGCGAAGCCCAGCTCGTCGGTGAGCCGGTCGAGGTGGTCGAGGATCTGCTTCTGGACCGTCACGTCGAGCGCCGACGTGGGCTCGTCGGCGATGAGCAGCTTCGGCCGCGCGGCCAGGCCCATCGCGATGAGCGCACGCTGGCGCATGCCGCCGGAGAACTCGTGCGGGTACTGCTGGGCCCGACGGGCCGCGTCGGGCAGTCCGGCCTCCTCGAGCAGCTCGACGACGCGGGCGTCGGCGGCCTTGCCCTTGGCGACGCCGTTGGCCTCGAGCGACTCCTTGATCTGCGTGCCCACACGCCACAGCGGGTTGAGGTTCGACATCGGGTCCTGCGGCACGAGGCCGATGGACGAGCCGCGCAGGGCGACGATGTCGGACTTCTTCGCGTGCGCGATGTCCTGGCCCTCGAAGAGGATCTGGCCACCGGTGATCCGTCCGGTGCCGGGCAGCAGGTCGATGATGGCGTGCGCCGTCGTCGACTTGCCCGAGCCGGACTCTCCCACGATCGCGACGGTCTGACCGGGGTAGACCGACAGGTTGGCGCCGATGACGGCGGGCACCACGGTCTTCTTGTCGGCCGCGAAGCCCACGTGGAGGTCCTTGACCTCCAGCAGCGGCTGGTCGGGGTTCAGGTCGCGGCTCATCGCTTCTTGGCCTTCGGGTCGAGGGCGTCGCGCACGGCGTCGCCGAGGAGGATGAAGCTGAACACGGTGAGCGCCAGCGCTCCGGCCGGCCAGAACATGGTGCCCAGCCGCTGCCCGGCCCGCACCTGGTTCTGGGAGGCCGCGATGTCGTTGCCCCAGGACACGATGCTGGTCGGCAGCCCGAGGCCGAGGAACGACAGCGTCGCCTCTGCCACGATGAACACACCGAGCGAGACCGTCGCCGTGACGATCACGGGAGCCAGGGAGTTCGGCACGACGTGGCGGAGCAGGTTGCGCCGCGGCGTGGCACCGAGCGCACGCGCGGCGTCGACGAACTCCTGCTGCTTGGTCTCGATGACGGCACCGCGGGCGATACGCGTCACCTGGGGCCAGCCGAAGAGTCCCAGGGCGAGCACGATCGCGAGGACCGACCCCCAGAAGCCACGGTCGGGCCAGACGTTGTTGAGCGCCGACAGCAGCACGATCGCGGCCAGCAGCAGCGGGATGGCGTAGAAGATGTCGCCGACGCGGGAGATGAGCGTGTCGAAGATGCCGCCGTAGAAGCCGGCGACGGCACCCGTCACGAGGCCGAGCAGGGCGACGATGAGCGTCGTGAAGACGCCGACGGCGACCGAGGCGCGTGCCCCGTAGATGACGCGCGAGTACACGTCGCAGCCCTGGCGGTCGAAGCCGAGCGGATGACCGGGCGAGGAGACCGCCAGGCTCTTGCCGGGCTGGCAGAAGCTGGGGTCGTTGCTCGTGAACAGGCCCGGCACCGCGATGACCACGGCCAGGAACACGAGGAGCACGGCCGAGACCCAGAACAGCGGGTTCTTGCGCAGCTGCTTCCACGCCTCCTTCCACTGGCTCTCCGGCGGGGCCGTGGTGTCGAGTGCGCCGACGTCGTGCAGCGGGGTGTCCTCCAGGCGGGCGAGGTAGCGCTCCTGCCCGGGACGGATCTTCGAGCGACGGCCGTCAGGCATAGCGGATCCTCGGGTCGAGCCAGGCGTAGAGCAGGTCCACGACAAGGCTGGTGAGCACGTAGACGAGCACCATGATGGTGACCACCGAGACGATGGTCGGGGTCTCGCCGCGTCGGACGGCCTGGAAGGCCAGGTTGCCGACGCCGGGGACGTTGAAGATGCCCTCGGTCACGACCGCGCCGGCCATCAGGCCGCCCAGGTCGGCGCCGAGGAACGTCACGACGGGGATGAGGGAGTTGCGCAGCACGTGGCGGCGGTTGACCTGCCCGTCGGGCAGACCCTTGGCCCGGGCCGTGCGCACGTGGTCGGCGGTGAGGTTCTCGATCACCGACGTGCGGGTCAGGCGCAGCACGTAGGCGAACGACACGAGACCGAGGACGATGGCCGGCAGCAGCAGCTCACGGAACGTCGCCTGCGAGCTGACGAGCGCCGGCAGCGCCCCGAGCTTGATGCCGACGATCAGCTGCAGCACGAAGCCGAAGACGAAGATCGGGACGGCGATGACGAGCAGCGACACCACGAGCATCGTGGAGTCGAACAGCTTGCCGCGGCGCATGCCCGCGTAGAAGCCGGCAGCCACGCCGAGCACGGCCTCGATGACGAGGGCCATGAAGGCCAGCTTGATGGTCACGGGGAACGCGCGCTGGACGAGGTCGATCACCGGCTGGCCGCTGAACGACGTGCCGAAGTCGAGGGTCACCGCGCCCTTGAGGAACAACAGCCACTGCACCAGGAACGGCTTGTCGAAGTTGTACTGCTCGCGCAGCGCCTGGTAGGTGCCCTCGGGCACGGGCTTGTCGCCGAACAGCGCGACGATGGGATCACCTGGTCGCAGGAACACCATCGCGTAGATGAGCAGCGTCGCTCCGAGGATCACCGGGATCGCTTGGAGGAGACGCTTACCGACGTACCACCACATGGGCAGGACTCCTTGTCTGAAGGGGGCGGCGGTGCCGCGACCCGTCCCGACGATACGCCGGGGCACGAGGCACCACCGAGGGACCCGGACGCACCTGTGGGGCAACACCTGAGGTGTTGCCCCACGGGTGGTCGTGCGGGCGCCGGAGCTACTTCTTGGTGATGAGGTGCAGCTCGGGCTGGTTCTGCCAGTTGAACTCGACGTTCTCGACGTTCTTCGAGGCGGCGGCAGCCACGTTCGAGTACCACAGCGGGATGGCCGGCAGGTCCTTGAAGAGGACCTCCTGGGCCTGCGACTGCAGCTCGTAGCGCTTGTCCTCGTCGGGCTCGCCGGCGATCTTCGTCATGAGGTCGTCGAACTCCTTGGAGGAGTAGTCGCCGTCGTTGGACCCGGCCTTGGTCTGGTACAGCGGGGCCAGGTAGTTGAAGATCGACGGGTAGTCAGGCTGCCAACCGGTGCGGAAGGCCGTCTTGATCGTGCGGTTCGTGACGTCGGAGCGCAGCTCGTCGAACGTGGCGTAGGCCTGGCCCTTGGCGTCGATGCCGAGGTTGTTCTTGAGCTGGTTCGCGATCGCGTCGACCCACTCCTTGTTGCCGGCGCCGTCACCGTTGTAGGCGATGACGAACGAGCCCTTGAACGGGGCGATGTCGTCGGCCTGGGCCCACAGCTTCTTGGCCTCGTCGGCGTCGAAGGTCAGCACGTCGCTGCCCGGGATGTCCTTATCGAAGCCCGGCATGACGGGCGCGGAGAAGTCCACGGCCGGCGTGCGGGTGTCGTCGAAGATGTTCTTGGTGATCTCGGGGCGGTTGATGGCCTTGGAGATCGCCTGACGACGCAGACGGCCCTCGTCGTTGGTGCCGAAGCCGGGCAGTCGCTCGGGGATGGTGACCGAGCCGAAGACTGAGCCGGGCTCGGAGATGGCCTGGACCGAGCTGTCGTCCTGGAAGGTCGACAGGGCGCTCGGGGGCACGGCGTCGAGGACGTCGAGGTCACCGGTCTGGACGGCGGTGTACGCCGTGTCCGGGTTCGTGAAGAACTTCAGCGTGACGCCGCCGTTCTTGGGCTTGCGGACGCCGTCGTACTCCTCGTTCGGGACGAGCTTGATCTGGACGTCGTGCTCCCAGGCACCCTTGCCGTCCATCTTGTACGGGCCGTTGCCGATCGGGTCCTCGCCGTAGGCCTTGATGTCCTCGAACGCGGACTCGGGCAGCGGGTAGAACGCCGAGTAGCCCAGACGCGCCGGGAAGTCGGCCTCGGCCTGGTTGAGCTCGATCGTGAAGGTCTTGTCGTCGACGACCTTGAGGCCCTCGAGCGTCTTGGCCGTCGGCTTCTCGGCCTGGACGGCGTCGAAGCCCTTGATCGGGTAGAAGAAGTAGCTGTTGAGCTGCTTGTTGGTGCTGAGCGCGCCGTAGTTCCACGCGTCGACGAACGACTTCGCGGTGACCGGCGTGCCGTCGGAGAACTTCCAGTCCTTCAGCTTCACGGTCCAGGTGACGTTGTCGTCGGACTCGATCGACTCCGCGACCTCGTTCACGCTCGAGCCGTCCTTCTGGTACGAGACCAGACCGGCGAAGAGCAGGTCGACGGCGCGACCGCCACCGGTCTCGTTCGTCGACGTGGGGACGAGCGGGTTCTGGGGCTCGGTGCTGAAGTTGGTGATCACCGAGTCGGTGGACCCGGAGTCGTCACCGCCTCCACCGCAGGCCGCCAGGACGAGGCTGCCCGCGGCGAGCAGGGCTACGCCCGCGACGCGAGTACGTCGGGAGAGACGCATGGATTCCTCCTGTGAAGATGGGTGCACGCAGTCGCGTGCGCCCCTATTGCTATCACCGGCGGACGGGCCTTCGACAGGCCTCGGAGGGGACTTCACCAACTTGCAACCTGATCAGGATGGGCCATGATGCGTGGCTCTCACGGGCCATGGACGCACGAGGGGCCCCGGACCGTGCGGTCCGGGGCCCCTCGTGGTGGAGCGGGTGGTGATCAGCCCTTGCGCGACTTCGCGGCCTCGGTGGCCTGCGGCAGGACCGTCTTGAGGTCGCCGACGACGCCGAAGTCGACGAGCTCGAAGATCGGAGCCTCCTCGTCCTTGTTGACGGCGACGATCGTCTTCGACGTCTGCATGCCGGCGCGGTGCTGGATGGCACCGGAGATGCCGTTGGCGACGTACAGCTGCGGCGAGACCGTCTTGCCGGTCTGGCCGACCTGGAAGCTGTGCGGGTACCAGCCGGAGTCGACGGCGGCGCGCGAGGCGCCCACGGCGGCACCGAGGGTGTCGGCGAAGGCCTCAACCTCGGAGAAGTCGCCGCCGGTGCCACGGCCGCCGGAGACGACGATCGCGGCCTCGGTCAGCTCGGGACGACCCGAGGCGGCCTTCTCCTTGGTGGAGACGATCTTGGCGCCCTTGGCGGCGTCGGAGACGTCGACCGAGACGGCCTCGACCGTGCCGGCGCCCGAGGCGGCCTCGGGGGCCACGGAGTTCGGCTTGACGGCGATGACCGGGATGCCCTTGGTCACCTGGGCGTCGACCGTGAAGTTGCCGGCGAAGACCGACTGCGTCGTGGTCACGGTGTCACCGTCGACCGACACGTCGACGGCGTCGGTGATGAGGCCCGACTCGGTCTTGAGCGCGACACGGGCCGCGATCTCCTTGCCCTCCGTGGTGGAGGGCACGAGCACCGCGGCGGCGGAGGCGTCGGTGACGATCTTGGTGAGCGCCTCGGCCTTGGGGCCGACGAGGTACTCGCCGTAGACGGCGTCGTCGAGCTGGTAGACCTTCTCCGCGCCGTGCTCGGCCAGCGAGGCCGGGACGTCGGCGCCGAAGACGACGGCCGACGGCTCGCCGATCTTGCGGGCGATCGTGAGGAGCTCGAGGCTGGGCTTGGTGGCGTTGCCGTCGACGACGTCGACGAGCACGATGACTTCGGACATCTCTCTACTCCTGCTCAGACGAACTTCTTGGAGGCGAGGAACTCGACGAGCTTCGTGCCGCCGTCGCCCTCGTCGGTGATGATCTCGCCGGCCGTGCGCGGGGGACGCGGCTCGGTGGTGACGACCTTGGTCCAGGCGGCGTCGAGGCCGACCTCGGACGCGTCGACGCCGAGGTCGGACAGGTCCCACTCCTCGACCGGCTTCTTCTTGGCGGCCATGATGCCCTTGAAGGACGGGTAGCGGGCCTCGCCGGTCTGGTCGGTGACGCTCACGACGAGCTTGCCGGAGCCCTGGATCTCCTGCGTGGCGACGTCACCGTCACGCTTGATCGTGACGCTGTCGCCGTCGACGCTGATCTCGCCGCCGAGGGTGACCGCGGGCAGGCCGAGGCGCTCGGCGACCAGGGTCGGGACGACGCCCATGCCGCCGTCGGTCGAGGCCATGCCGAAGAACACGAAGTCGTACTCGAGCTTCTCGAGCGCCTTCGCCAGCACGAGCGAGGTCGCGAAGGCGTCGGAGCCGGCGATCGCGTCGTCGTTCACGTGCACGCCCTTGTCCGCGCCCATCTGCAGGGCCTTGCGGACGGCGTCGGCGGCGTCGTCGGGGCCGACGGTCAGGACGGTGACCTCGCCGTCACCCTCCTCGACGACCTTGAGCGCCTGCTCGACGGCGTACTCGTCGAGCTCGGAGAGCAGTCCGTCGACGTTCTCACGGTCGACGGTGTTGTCGGACGAGTCGAAGGTGCGGTCGGCCGTGGCATCCGGCACGTACTTCACCGCGACGACGATGTTGGTCACGAGGACCCTCCTGTGGTCGGGGACGCGGCGTTCTACGCCGCGCTGTCGGGGACGTCCACCTTCCCACGTGGTGCTCCACGAGGTGAGGGCAGCCTTGCACGCAAGGTTACCGGCGAGTTACATACCGGGGCCAGGCGCGTCACCCATGGTATAGGTCACACGTCCGGGACACCTGTCGTCGCAGGCCTCGCGGGTCAGGATCGAGCGGGCCGGTGCAGGAGCGACGGGGCGAGCACGCCGACCGCCAGGTAGGCGACCGATCCCCCGCCGTAGGCCACGAACGACTCCTTCGCGGCGGCGTTCTCGCCGCTGAAGGAGACGAGCCCGCGCAGCGGCTGCGTGAGCGGGTCGGCGACGGTCGCGACCGACTGCAGCACGCCCGTCGACGGGTCGAACCCGAACGCCACGAGCAGCGCCGCGAGCGCGAGCGTGACCGACGCGACCAGGCCGAGGACGCCCAGCACCACGCCGACCAGTCCGACGACGCGACGGGCGGTCGACGGACCCTCCTGCGGGACCGAGGGCGGCTCGGGCACGTCGTCGGTGCCGGAGTCGTCACGACGCGCCACGGCCGCGGCGGCCTTCGCGCGGCGACGCTCGACGCGGTCCGCGCGACGCGCACGCGACGGTCGCTCCGTCGGCGTCGCCTCGACGGACGCGCCGTCGGTCGCGGCTTCGACCTCGGTGCCGGCCCCGGCCTCGGCGTCGCTCTCGGTGTCGGTGTCGGTGTCGGTGTCGGTGTCGGGGCGACGATCCGTCGCGGCGGGCGCCGGGACGTCGGCCACCGCGGGCACCACCCGGGTCTCGACGACGTCGGCGGTCTCCTCCGTCGGAGCCTCCGGTTCCTGGACGGCGACGGCTCCCACCGCCTCGAGCAGCGCGGTGTCCTCCTGCGACGTCGAGGGCTCGGCCTCTGCGACGGGCTCGTCGACGGGCGGCTCGGCACGGTGGCTGCCGGGCGGGGTGGCCAGCGCGGCCCTCGCGGCCGCCTTGCTCTCCGCGCGACGGCGCGCCTTGGCCTGCTTGACCTCCTCAGCCCATACCCGTTCGCGCTCGCGCTCCGCGGCAGCCTCCTCGCGGGCGCGGGCGCGCTCCTCGCGGGCGCGCTGCTTCTCGGCCTTCGCCTCCGCACGTCGCTGTGCACGCTCACGCTTCGCGGCGTCGCGGCGGGCCGCCTTGGCCTCCCGCGAGCCGGGTGCGGGGTCGGTCTCGGGTCGGCGCTCGGGCGTGTCGAGGGCTGCCTCGGCCCTCGCCAGCGGATCCGGGCGCGGACCGCCGTGGGTCGCCGCGATCCACGCGAGAGAGCCGGGCACGAGGTCCTCGTAGGAGCGCGTCACGCCGGGCGTCTGCGCCGGCGCGGCAGCATCGTCCGACGCAGGCGCGTCTGCCGGCACCGCAGCGTCGGACGACGTGTCACCATCGCCGTCCGCCTGCGCGGACGGCGCGTCCAGACCGGCGACGATGGCGCCGGCCGTCAGGTACTCAGGATCGCCGGATGACCCTTTTTTTGGTCGGGGGGACGGCTGCCCCGGGTCCGTCGCTCACCTCCGACGAGGCGTCGGGACCGACCTGGCTGGACGGCTCGTCGGCCGTCGACCTCTCCTCGACGAACTCCGCCACGGCGGGTGGCTCGAGCTCCGCGAAGCTCGGCACCTGCTTGGCCGACTGGTTCGCCGCGACGATGTGCGCCTGGGCGACGCGTTCGGCCTCCGCCTCAGCGGCCGCCACCCACTGCATCGCGGTGGCCTCGGCCTCGGCCAGCTTCTCCTCGGCCGCCGAGCGTGCCGCAGCAACGGCCTGCGTCAGACGCTCCTGCGCGTCGAGCTTGGCGCGCTGCACGACGCGGTCGGCCTCGGCGCGCGCCTCCTCGATGCGGCGCTGGGCGTCCTGCTCGGCCCGTTCGCCCACGGCTCGTGCCTCGGACTCGGCCTGGGCGATCCGGGCTGACGCCTGCTCCTCGGCCTCGGCGAGCTTCCGCTCGGCCTCGACACGGGCCTGCTCGGCCTCCTCCGCCTGACGACGCGCCGCCTCCTCACGCGCGGCGGCTGCCGCCCGCGCTGCGTCGGCAGCCTCGGCGGCCACGCGCTCGGCCTCGGCCTGCGCCGTCCGCACGCGCTCCTCCGACACCCGCTCGGCCTCGGCCAGCTTGGCCGAGGCCTGGTTGCGCTCGTCCTCGGCCTGCCGGGCGAGCTCGGCCGCCTCCGCGGTGACCCGCTCGACGTGAGCCCGTGCCTCGTCGCGCTCGCGCGCCAGCTCGGCCGCAGCCTGCTCGTGGCGCTCGGCGGCCTCCGACGCCAGCCGCTCGGCCTCGGCCTTCGCGGCGGCGAGCTGCTCGTCGGCGGCGCGCTCCGCGTCGGAGAGCCGCACGGCGATCGCGACCCGCTCCGCGGCGACCTCCTGGGCGTACTTCTCGGCCTCGGCCTTGGCGACAGCGACGTGCTGGGCGGACGTGCGCTCGGCGTCGGCGACGACCTTCTCGGCCTCCAGTCGCACCTGCTCGAGCTTCGCCTCGGCCTCGGCACGCTCCTTCTCGAGCTGCTGCAGGGCCGCCTCGCGGTCCTGGCGAGCGGCCTCGGCCAGCTTCTGGGCCTCGGCGCGTGCCTCGCTGATGCGGCGCTCCGCGTCCTGCTCGGCTGCGGCCAGGCGCCGCTGCGCGGCGTCCTCGGCATCGCGCTCACCCTGGGCGAGACGCTCGGCGGCGGTGCGCGCCGCCTCCTCCTCGGCCTCGGCGATGCGGCGCTCGGCCTCTGCCTTCGCCTCGTCGAGACGCTCCTGCGCGGCGCGCTCGGCCTCCGCGCGGGCCGCCTCGACCCGGGCGTCGGCCTCCTGCTGCAGCTGCTCGATCTTGGCGGCGGCGGCCTGCCGCTCGCGCTCGATCTCGACCGTGACGCGCTCGGCCTCGGCACGCGCCGCACGCACGCGCTCCTCGGCGGCCTGCTCGGCCGCCCGGAGCCGACCCTGCAGCACCTCGCGCTGCTCGGCCTCGTCGGCGCGGATCCGTGCGGCGACCTCGGCGCGCTCGCGTGCGGCCTCCTCCATGAGACGGGCGGCCTCGGCGCGGGCGGCGCTCACGCGCTGCTGCGCGGCGGCGCTGGCCGCGGCGAGCTTCTCGGCGAACGTGCTGGGCGCCGGAGCCTGCGCGGCCTGGTCGTCCTCGGCGGGCTGCTCCGACGTCACGGGGGTCTCCTCGGCCTGGGGGCCCTCGTCGTCCGACGGGACCGAGGCGGCCTCCGTCGTCTCCTGCTCGGAGGTCTCGTCCTGGGGTGCAGGCTGCTCGGCCTGCTCGGCGGCAATGCGCTCGGCCTCGGCCTGCTCCGCAGCAGCACGCTCGGCCTCGGCCTGCTCGGCAGCAGCGCGGTCAGCCTCAGCCTGCTCCGCCGCTGCGCGGTCAGCCTCAGCCTGCTCGGCAGCTGCGCGCTCGGCCTCAGCCTGCTCCGCCGCTGCACGCTCGGCCTCTGCCTCGGCGTCGGCGGTGGAGGCGGTCTCGGGCTCGGCGAGGGAGGCGGCCGTGGGGGGCGCCCAGCGGCGCGTTCCCGCGGAGACGGCGACCTCGCGCGTCTCGTCCTCGGTGTCCTCGACCGCGGGCAGCGTCTGCGTCGCGTCGGACAGCGCCGCGTCGATGTGCTCGTCGTCGGCCGACGGCGTCGTCGTCGCCTCGACGGCCGGCTGCTCGGCCGTGGCGGAGACGTCCGCCACGGGCGTGCTTGCCTCAGGCGTGCTCGACTCAGGCGTGCTCGACTCAGGCGTGCTCGACTCGGGCGTGCTCGACTCGGGCGCGATCCGCTCCTGCGGCGCGACGGGCTGCGGCTCGGGCTCGCTCGCCTGCGCGGCCGCGCGCTCCTGGGCCTCGATGGCTTCCTCGGCCGCCTTCAGCGCGGGCTCCGGCTCGTCACCGTCGCGTCGGCCCCGGCGCGAGGCGTTGAACGCTCGGGCGGCGTTGCGCTCGGCGCGTCGCTTCTCGGCAGCCATCTGGCGCGCGGCACGCTGAGCTGCCCGCTTGGCCCGTCGGTCGTCCGGCGCACCGCGTCGCGCATCGTCCGCGGCGGCCTCGGTGTCGCCACCGGACTGCTCCAACATCTCGGCAGCCACCTTCAGCGGATCGGCGCGTCGACGCTCCTGCGGCTGGTTCGAACCTGAGTCGGTCATGACTACCCTTCTCGCGAGCACGGCGGCACGTCGCAGCACAGTATGCCCCATGCGTCCCTGGTGCCACAGGTGTTCCGTGGCGATGTCGAGGCGTGAGACCTCGGACCCGTCGTGAGGTCTCCCCCGCCTCGGTGGTCCGCCAGGTCACGACCCACTGAACGTGGCCTTCCCGGGACCGTTCTCGACGAAGGAGTCCATGCCGGCGCGGCGGTCGTCGGTGGCGAACAGCCCCGTGAACTCGATCCGCTCGATCTCCAGCCCGGTCTGCAGGTCCGTCTCGAGACCGCGGTCGACCGCACTCTTGGCCGCCCGCAGCGCGAGGGCCGGTCCTCCGACGAAGCCACGCGCCCACGCGACGGCTGCGTCGAGCACCTCCTCCGCGGGGAGGACGCGGTCGACGAGACCGATCCGCAGCGCCTCCTGCGCGTCGACGAAGCGACCCGTGAAGATGAGGTCCTTCGCGACCGACGGCCCCACGAGCCGCGCGAGCCTCTGGGTGCCTCCCGCGCCGGGGATGATGCCGAGCAGGATCTCGGGCTGCCCGAGCTTGGCGTTCTCCGCCGCGAACCGCAGGTCGGTGGAGAGCGCGAGCTCGCAGCCCCCGCCGAGGGCGAAGCCGGTGATCACGGAGACCGTCGGCTTGCCGATGGCGGCGACCGCGCGCGTGAACTCCTGCAGGAGATGACCGTGGCGCACCATCTCCTGGTACGACATCGCGGCCATCTCCTTCACGTCGGCACCGGCCGCGAACACCTTCGGTCCGCCGTGCAGCACGACCGCAGCGACGTCGTCGCGCGTGTCCACCTCCCGCGCCACCTCGACCAGCTCGCGCTGGACCTGCGCGTCGAGCGCGTTCATGGGCGGGCGGACGAGCTGGACGAGGGCGACGCCGTCGGTCACCTCGAGCTGGACGAGCTGGGTCACGCTGGTTCCTTCCGTCGGGCCGGCGTCGTGACGCCGACCACAGGGCCGTGGCCGTGAGCATAGGAGGAGAGCCACCTGCTCCGACGCGCGGGTGAACAGGGTGCGGACCGCCTCCGAGCCACTAGCGTGTCCCCATGGTCGCTCGGGTCCCGGTGCTGGAAGTCCGTCCGTGCCTCGACCGCGGGCGGTTCCCGGCGAAGGTGGTCCCCGGCGAACCACTGACCGTCGAGGCGCTCGTGCTGCCCGACACGGTCGACGTCGGCGCCGCGGTCGTGCTCACCGCGCCCGACGGCAAGCGACGCGACCCGGTGCCCATGCGGCACCTCGGCGACCACGTCTGGTCCGCCACGGTGACGGCCGACGCGGTGGGCGCGTGGACCTACCACGTGGAGAGCTGGCAGGAGTCCCTGCGCACGTGGGCGGGCCGGGTCGTGACCGACATCGACCACGGGGCCGACCCCGAGACGGTGCTCGCCCAGGGCAGTGCGCTCGTGCTCGCGCTCGGCAACGAGGACCCAGCAGCGCTCGAGGTGGGCGACGACCTCCTCGACACCACGACACCGGCCCACGAGCGGCTCGCCGAGGGACTGGCCTACGTGGCGTCCCTGCCCGAGCACCTGGGCCGGGCCGACGTCGGCTCGACCGAGCCGCTCCCCCTGCGCGTCGACCCCGAGCGCGCCCTCGTCGGGGCCTGGTACCGCCTGGCGCCCTCCACGCCCGACGGCACGCTCGCCGACGCCACCGCACGCCTCGACGACGTCGCCGCCCTGGGCTTCGACGTCGTCCGCCTCCCGCCGCTGCACCCCACGCGCGGTCGCCCGTGGCACTCCGCTCCCGTCGTCGGGGGGCACCTCGACGTCGATCCGCGGCTCGGCACCGTCGCCGACCTCGACGCCCTCGTGCAGCGGGCCCACCGGGTCGGGCTCGAGGTGGCCCTGGAGCTGACGTGGACGGTCGCGCCCGGTCACCCGTGGCTCGAGCAGCACGCCGGCTGGTTCGTCCCGACCGGGGACGACACCTGGCGGCTGGATCCCGATGCCGAGCCGGCCGGCGTGCTCGGTCTGGTGCTCGAGACGCTCGTCGGCTGGGCCGACCGTGGCGTCGGCGCCTTCGTGGTCCGGGACGCGCACCACTGGCCGCTCGGGCTGTGGGAGCACGTGCTGCGCGAGCTGGCCGCGGCAGCACCCGACGTGCTCCTGCTGTCGGAGGGCGACGCGAGCCCCGCGCAGGCTCACGCCCTGGCGCTCGTCGGGTTCCACCAGACGACGCCGGCGCTGCACGACGCCCTCGGCCTCGCCGACGTCGAGGACGTCCTGGCGGGCGTGGGCCGCGGGTCGGTCACGCGGACGCACCTCGTGGCCGCGCCCGGCGGCGGACGGGCCTCGACCCTGGACGACGGCGGCGCCGCCACGCGGTGCGCGTGGGCGGCGGTCGCCGCGCTGGGCAGCCCGGCCTGGGAGACGAGCAGCACCCTGGAGGAGGTCGACGGGCCGAGCTCGGAGCCCGAGCCCGACGTGGCGACGTTCCTCGGTCGCCTCAACGAGCTGCGTCGTGCGCACCCCGCCCTGCGTCGTCGACGCGGCCTCGTGCTGCACCGCGTCCACCACGCCGGTGTGCTCGCGTTCAGCCGGAGCGACGGCGAGGACGCGCTGCTCGTCGTCGTCGACCTGTTCCCCGCCTTCCCCAAGTCCGTGGGCGTGCCGGACGCGCTCGGCGCGCCCGGGGAACGGCTGCAGGACGAGCTGGACGGCACCTGGCACACCCTCGACGCCCTCACGCTCGACCCGGCGCACCCCGTGCGCGTGCTGACCGCACGCCGCTGAGCGCAGCCGTCCACGCGCCGGACCCCGCTGCGTCCCGGTGACCGGCCGCGTACGGTGACGACGTGACCGCCATCCTGCGTGACGACGACCTCCACCTCGAGCCGACGAGCGGCGCGGACGGCCTGCGCGGCTGGTCCGTGGTCGTCGGCGGGGAGCGCCGCGGCACGATCGCCCTGCTCGACGAGGGACGCGGCACCGGCTCCGTGCGCTGGAACACCGGCACCGGCGAGCAGTCGCTGGGCCTGGCCGTGCGCGCCCTGCGCCTGGTGCTCGCGCACGCGTTCGACGACCTCGCGCTCCAGAGGGTCGAGGCACGTGTCCCGGTCGAGCGCACCGGCGACGTCCGCGCGGCGTCGATCAGCGGGCTGCGACGCGAGGGCATCGCCAGGGGTGCCGGCGACTCCCCCGACCGCGCCCTGCTCGCCCGGCTGCGCGACGACCCGCCGGCCGACAGCCGCGACGGCTTCATCGCGCTGCTGAACGCCGGTCTGCCGACGAAGCGGGTCATCTCGCAGGGCGTCCTGCGCGACGGCGAGGGTCGGGTGCTGCTCTGCCAGCTCACCTACAAGCAGGAGTGGGACCTGCCCGGCGGTGTCGTGGAGGTCGGCGAGTCGCCCTCGGAGGGGCTCGTCCGCGAGCTGGAGGAGGAGCTCGGCCTCACCCTGACCGTCCACGGTCTGCTCACCGTGAACTGGCTCCCGGCCTGGCGCGGGTGGGACGACGCCTGCGTCTTCGTGTTCGACCTGGGCGTGGCCGACGCCTCGCTCGTCGACACCATGGCGCTGCAGCCGACGGAGATCGCCGGGGTGCACTGGTGCGACGCCGACACCGTCCGCACGCGCGCGACTGCTGCCGCGACCGAGCTGCTGGAGGCTCTCGCCGGGGGTGACGTCCCGCCCTACCGGGAGGCGCCGCTCGCCCCCGAGCCGCCGGTCGTCTGAGTCCTCAGGGCCCCTCGGCCTCCACCACGCCCCCGTACTGGCCGATGACGCGGGGGCGCCCCGACCCGCCGGGGATCTCGACCAGCACCTGGTGCAGGTAGCGCAGACGCCCGGACGAGGAGACCCCCGACTCCAGCAGCGCCTTCTGCGGCGAGTCGTCCGGCCAGGTCACCTGGATGCCGTCGCGCACGCGGTAGGAGTCGACCCGCTCGAGGGTGGCGAAGACGAGCGCTCCGCCGTCGGCGGTCCGCAGCGCGTGGGTGACCTTCTCGGCCTTCCACGTCTGGGCGAAGCGGACGCCGTCGAGCGCGGCGTTGCGTCGCGCCGCGGTGCGCATCTGCGCACGGAAGTCGTCGTTCTCGATCGTCCGCGCCGCTGCCGTCGACGGGTCCTCGAGAGCGGCGGCGTAGCGGTCGGCGGCCTGCTGCGGCGACATGCTCATGCCTGTGGCGCTGCGAGGGTCGACCGTCAGCGCCGCGCCGTCGCGCTCCCGCAGGTCGGGCAGACGCGTGCTCAGCACCGTCTCGGGGCTTGCCACGAGGAACCAGGGGTCGACGGCCGACCCGCGCTCGAAGACCTGCACGCGGTTGACCTTCGCAGCCTGGTCGCGCACCTCGACGACGAACCAGAGCGGGTAGGCAGTGAACCGAGGCACCGCGAGCCGCTCGACCTGGTCGGAGGTGCCGTCGGACCCCACGCCGCGCGAGAGGCGCTGCGCGACGTCGAAGGACCCGGTGTCGATCGCGAGCACCGCGCCGCTCTCGACCGTCGACAGCGGCTTGGGGTCGAGCAGCTTCGCGGCCGCCTCCCGGACCTGGTCGTAGCGGCTCAGCACCTGCTCCACCCCAGCGCGGTCGATCGGGACCGTCGACGCGGGTCGGTCGTCGCGGGGGCGCGGCACGGTGCAGGACGTCAGGACCAGCACGCAGGCCAGCAGCACCACGACCGGTGCGGACCGTCGGCTCATCGGTCCCGCCTCTCGTCGTCCGCCGAGCGCTCGTCCGCCGGCTCGTCGTCGGCGAGCTCGTAGTCGGCGAGCTCCTCCTCGGACACCTCGTGCTCCACGCCGTCCTCGTCGACGAACACGTAGACGACCGCCGGGGGCGGCACCTCGACGGCCACGTCGCCCGCGCTGTCCAGGTCGGGGCCGGCCGGATCGGGGTGGGTGGAGTCGGGGCTGATGGAGTCGGGGCTGATGGAGTCGGGGCTGGTGGGGTCGGGGCCGGTCGGCTCGAGCGCGTCGGCGGCCAGACGCTCCTGCAGGCGCGCCGCCTCCTCGGCCGTGATCTCGTGCTCGACCCCGCGCTCGTCGACGAACACGTAGACCTCCTCCTCCACGACCTCGACCTCCTCCCCCACCTCGAGCGGTCCGTCACCGCGCTCGCGCCACGGACGTCGCAGACCGCCGGACGACGCCGACGGTCCGCGCCGCAGGAGCAGGCCCGACCAGATGAGTCCCAGTCCGCCGAGCAGCGCGCCGAGACCGAGGCCGAAGCCGCCCCGCACGCCGTAGGCGAACGTGACCCGCAGGCCCGAGAGGTCCGAGGCGCCGACGGCGAGGATCGCGAGCGAGACCGGCGTGTCGGGCAGGGTCGTGCTGATCGACGCACCCCCGAGGCCAGCCGAGTCCGCGATCCACCAGTCCAGGGCCGTGGGCGCGCCGGGCAGCGCGGCTCGACCCCGACGCTCCGCCGTGCGCACCGTCCACGGCGCGCGGAACGAGGTGACCTCGAGCCGTCGTGTGCCGGCCAGGTAGTCCTGCACGTCGACGGTGTTGCCGAGGCCGACGAACACCGGCTTGTTCACCGGGACCTCCACCAGGACGTCGACCTGGAGTCCGCGGTAGGTGATGACGTCGGGTGCCGTGACCACGGCGACGCCGTCGGTCCGGACCGTGTGCGGACCCGTCGTGAACCGGCTGTCGGGGCCGAGCACCGCCATGACGGCTGCTCCGGCGAGCGCGAGGAGAAGACCGACCACGACGAGCGGCCAGGCCAGACGTCGCGCCATCACCCCTCCTCGCCGTGGCCGCTCCCACGGCTGCCGTCGCCGCACCCTAACGCGCAGGCGAGGCGCTCGCCGTCAGAAGAGCGCCGACGCCAGGGCGCGTCGCGCGTCGGCGACACGGGGGTCGGTGGTGCCCACCACCGTGAACAGCTCCAGGAGCCGCTCGCGGATCCGGTCGCGGTCCTCACCGTGCGCGGTGCGGACCAGCCCGACGAGCCGGGCGAACGCATCCTCCACGTGTCCGCCGCTCACGTCGAGGTCGGCGACGAGCAGCTGGGCGTCGACGTCGTCAGGGGCGTCCGCGGCGGCCTTGCGGGCCTGCTGGAGGTCTGCGTCCTTGGTGCGGGCGAACAGCTTGACGCCGGCCAGCCGCTCGGCGACCTCGGCGTCGCCGGGGTGCTGCAGGGCGAGCCGCTCGTACTCGGCCACGGCCGTGTCGGTGTCACCCGCGGCGAACGCCGCGTCCGCAGCGGCGAAGCGGGGGTCGTCCGCGGGCTCCTCCGGCTCGGCGGACTCGCCACCGGCCGGGGTCGCCCGTCCGGTCAGCCCGTTCTGCACCGCGAGCGCCACCAGCTGCTCGAGGTACTGGCGCACCTCGGCCTCCTCGGCGAGGCCCTGGAAGAGGGGCACCGGCTGGCCCTTCACGAGACCGACGACGACCGGGACGCCCTGCGCCTGCAGCGCCTGGGCGATCGCCGGGTTGGCGTCGATGTCGACCGCGGCCAGCAGGATCCGTCCCTCGAGCGTGTCGACGACCCGGCCGAGGAGGTCGACGAAGTCGCGGCTCTGGGGTGCGCGGGGCGACCAGAGGGCGAGCACGACGACGTGCTGCATCGACGCCTCGAGCGCGACGGTCTGGAAGGTCTGCTCCGACACGTCGACCGTGTAGCCACCGCCGGGACCCGACGGGCCGGCCGGCGGGGCGGACGGCTTGGCCAGGGCGGAGAGGTCGATGGCACCAGGGCGCGAGAAGCTCATGGCCCCATCCTAGGAACTCGCCCCCGGCGGCTCCCCCTGCCGTCCGCGACGTCCAACGGTCGGGTGCGTCAGCGCCCGTCGTGGAGGGGCCGCGGACCGTCCGGGCGCGGCCCGCGCAGCCCGGCACGCTGCACGACCCGCTGGATCGTCAGATCGCGCTCGTCGGGGTCGCCGATGTAGCGGATGTCGCGCAGCCCCTGTGCCTGCGCGGCGGACTCGAACACGAAGTGCCCGTAGCCCAGCACGCGCCCCACGAACGGCTTCTCGACCGTGATGTCGAGGATGCGGGTGATCGGCATCGTCGCGATGCGGACCGAGAAGACGCCCGAGGCGCGGAAGACGCGCATGTTGGTGATGACGAAGACGTCTCGGTGCTCACGGGCGACGCCGTAGAGCGCGTACCCGAGCCCACCGGCCGCCAGCAGCAGGAAGAACCAGCCGAGCTGGATGGGGCCGACGAACGCCAGCACGCCGACGAGCAGCGCGGCCAGCGCGATCGCCGCAGGACGCAGGTACACGACGCCGTGCTTGCGCACGAGGTCGATGACGTGCTCACCCTCCTCGGCGAGGAGGTGACCCTCGACGTCCTGGTCCGGGATCCGCGCCAGCAGGGCGGCCAGCGCGGAGCTGCCCAGCACGGGACTACCGGGTGAGCTCGTCGACGAAGATGAAGACCTGCCCGAAGGCGTCGATGACCGCGTTGACCGCACCGCTGACCGCGTCGGCAGCGCCGGCGGGCGCGGTCAACAGGTAGTAGACCACGAACGCGGCGACGAGGAGAACGAGGACCTTCTTCAGCACGGCACCATTCCTACCCCAGCCGGGCCTCACGACCCGGCAGGCGCGGCCGGCGTGGCCCGTCCCACGTCAGTCCGGGACGTGTCGTGGACTCACTGGACGACGTCGAGCAGCACGTCCGCGGCCGCGAACGGGTCCTGGTCGCCCGCGAGCACGTCGGCGGCGAGGTCGTCGAGCCTCGCGTCGGCGCCCACGTGCCCGAACCGCTCCCGCAGCTCGTGCACGGCGACCGCCTCGATCTCGCGTCGGGTGCGGGCGAGCCGACGACGACGCAGGTCTCCCGAGGCCTCCTGGTGGGCGCGGTGACGGTCGATCTCGGTGACGACGTCGTCGATGCCCTCGCCCCGTGACGCGACGGTGAGCACGATCGGCGGCTTCCAGGCACCCTCGGGACGTTCGGCCATGGCGACCATGGAGCGCAGCTCGCGGCGGGTGGACTGCGCACCGTCGCGGTCGGCCTTGTTGACGACGAACACGTCGCCGACCTCGAGGATGCCGGCCTTCGCAGCCTGGATGCCGTCGCCCATGCCGGGCGCGAGCAGGACGAGCGTCGTGTCGGCGAGCCCCGCCACCTCGACCTCCGACTGTCCCACACCCACCGTCTCGACGAGCACGACGTCGCAGCCGGCCGCGTCGAGCACCCTCAGCGCGTGCGGCGCGGCCCACGACAGCCCGCCGAGGTGCCCACGGCTGGCCATCGAGCGGATGTAGACGCCGTCGTCCGTGGCGTGGTCGCCCATGCGGATCCGGTCGCCGAGCAGCGCGCCGCCCGTGAATGGAGACGTCGGGTCCACGGCCAGCACGCCCACGCGCTTGCCGCGTGCGCGCAGCGCCGTGACCAGGGCGGCCGTCGACGTCGACTTGCCGACGCCGGGCGAGCCGGTGAGGCCGACCACGTGCGCCCGGCCCACGAGGGGCGCGAGCGCCGCACTGACCTCGCGGAGGACAGGTGACTCGTCCTCCACGAGGGAGATGAGACGGGCGACCGCCCGGGGCTGCCCCTCGCGTAGTCGCGCGACGAGGTCGGCGACGTCGGGTGCGCGCAGGCGCGAGGCAGCCACGGGCGGTCGGTGAGGGCTGGTCGGCGTCAGGCGGACGGCACCGTGATCAGCAGGGCGTCGCCCTGGCCGCCGCCACCGCACAGCGCGGCTGCACCGAGGCCACCGCCGCGACGCTTGAGCTCCAGCGCCAGGTGCAGCACGATGCGCGCGCCGCTCATGCCGATGGGATGACCGAGGGAGATCGCGCCGCCGTTGACGTTGACGATGTCCTCGGAGATGCCGAGCTTGCGCGTGGACGCGATGCCCACCGCGGCGAACGCCTCGTTGAGCTCCACCAGGTCGAGGTCGGCAGCGGTCTTGCCCTGCTTGGCGAGCGCCTTCTCGATCGCGTTCGCGGGCTGCTCCTGGAGCGTGGAGTCGGGGCCCGACACGTTGCCGTGCGCGCCGATCTCGGCGATCCAGCTCAGACCCAGCTCCTCGGCCTTCGCCTTGCTCATCACCACGACGGCGGCGGCGCCGTCGGAGATCTGGCTGGCCGTGCCGGCGGTGATGGTGCCGTCCTTGGAGAACGCCGGACGCAGCCGACCGAGCGACTCGGCGGTGGTGTCGCCGCGGACGCCCTCGTCGGCGGAGACGACGACCGGGTCGCCCTTGCGCTGCGGGATCTCGACGGGGACGATCTCCTCGTCGAAGACGCCGTTCTTCTGCGCGGTGGCCGCGAGCTGGTGCGAGCGGGCACCGAAGGCGTCCTGCTCCTCACGCGTGAACGCGTCGAGGTCGGCGTTGCGCTGCTCGGTGAGCGCGCCCATCGCCTGGTCGGTCAGCGCGTCCCACAGGCCGTCGTACTCCATGTGGTCGAGCAGGGTGGTCTTGCCGTACTTGGTGCCCTCGCGCGAGCCCTGGAGCAGGTGCGGCGCCTGCGTCATCGACTCCTGACCGCCGGCGACGACGACGTCGTACTCGCCCGCACGGATCAGCTGGTCGGCCAGCGCGATCGCGTTGATGCCGGAGAGACAGACCTTGTTGATGGTGAGCGCGGGGACGTCGAGCGGGATGCCGCCCTTGAACGCAGCCTGCCGGGCGGGGACCTGCCCGGCGCCGGCGCCGAGGACCTGGCCCATGATCACGTAGTCGACCTGGTCGCCGGTGATGCCGGCCTTCTCGAGGGCACCCTTGATGGCGATGCCACCGAGGTCGGTGCCGGACAGCGTCTTGAGGCCGCCGAGGAGGCGACCGATCGGCGTGCGGGCGCCGGCGACGATCACGGACTGGGTCATGGGGTTGCTCCCTTGCATGGACACAGGTGGTGGGGTGCGGGTCACTCTACTCGCGAGTCACATCCGTGGTCCCGGGGTGTGCGTCACGTCACGACGTCGCGGGCACGGCACCGCTCCTCCCGTCGCGCCTCACGCGTCCTCGGGGCCCACCGAGAACGTCCTCGTGCCGAGCCCACGGTCGGAGGACGCGTCGCCGATGTGCTCGAGCTCGCGCGCCGCGGCCAGCATGAGGCGGGCGAGAGGCACGGCCCGTCGCCCGGCCTCGGTGAGCACGACCCGCGATCCCCGGCGGTGGACCAGGCGCGTGCCGCAGCCCTTCTCGAGCGCCTGCACCTGCGCGCTCACGGCCGGTGTGGAGAACCTCAGGACCCGGGCGGCGTCGGTGAAGGAGCCGATCTGGTCGACCGCCACGAGGGCGCGCAGCATCCGCAGGTCGAGATGCACGGCGACTCCCCCTCCCCTGGCTCCGCGGCGGCCGTCCCGGCCTCGTCCGTGCGCGCCGGTACGGAGCAGGGCTCGACCCGACGATCGGGCGGCCTGCTCGACCGCGCAGCATCGAGCCAAGAGCAGCGGACCCTCGCAGGACAACGAGATTCACGATCTCTAGGACTCCTCTTGAGAAGTCCCTCGCTTCCTGGTAATGGCCGCCGAGCGACCGCTGCCCGCGGCGTCGTGACGTGACCTCCTGCGGCCGTCGCCGGCCGGACGTCGGCCCTGCGACCCCGGCACGGCCGGCCCGGACCGCGCCGACGCCTCCAGCCGCTGGAGCTCCTGCGCGGCGACCAGGATGAGCCGAGCAATCGGCACGGCTCGCCGTCCCGCGGACGTGAGCCGCGTCCCCGAGCCCGTGCGCTCGACCAGACGCGTCCCGCACACCTTCTCCAGGGCGTGCAGATGGGCACTGACGGCAGCCGGTGAGAACGCCAGCGCCTGCGCCGCACCCCCGATGGAACCCTGCGCCTCGACCATCACCAGCGCCCGCAGCATGCGCATCTCGACGTGCATCCGACCTCCGCCCTCCGTGGACTATCGACACTACGTTCGATCTCGGACGACCGGCCCGCGCCCGGCTGCACGCTCCTCTACGCTGCCTCCCATGACCTCCTCCTCCGTCGTCCCCGACCACCTGCTCGTCGCGATCGACCACGTCGGCATCGCCGTCCCCGACCTCGACGAGGCGCTCGCCTTCTACTCCTCGGTCTTCGGCCTGAAGTCGATCCACGAGGAGGTGAACGAGGAGCAGGGCGTGCGCGAGGCGATGCTGGCGGTCGGCGACTCGGGCTCGTGCATCCAGCTGCTCGCGCCATTGGACGACAGCTCGACCATCGCGAAGTTCCTCGAGCGCAACGGCCAGGGCGTCCAGCAGCTCGCCTACCGGGTGACCGACATCGACGCGGTGTCGGCGATCCTGCGCGACCGGGGCGTCCGCCTCCTGTACGACCAGCCCAAGCGCGGCACCTCCGACAGCCGGGTCAACTTCGTGCACCCGAAGGACGCCGGCGGCGTGCTCGTCGAGCTGGTCCAGCCCGCGGCCACCGGCCACTGACGTCGTCGCGGCGCTCCGTGCCGCCCTCGCGCCGGGCCCCCGCCCGGCGTGACCTGATCCACATGCGCGAGACGGGACGCAGAAGGCTACGTCTCGGTAACATCGCCGAAACCCGTGCCGGACCGAGCGCCGGAACACCCACCACTGGAGGCCCCGTGCAGCACATCCTCGATGCGATCCTCGCCGGAGACACGGCGGGCGAGGACTTCGCCAACCTGGAGATCCCCGACCACTACACCGCCGCCACCGTCCACAAGGACGAGGTGGACATGTTCGAGGGCGTCGCCAGCCGCGACAAGGACCCGCGCAAGTCGATCCACGTCGAGGACGTGGCCCTGCCCGAGCTGGGCCCGGGCGAGGCGCTCGTCGCCGTCATGGCCAGCGCCATCAACTACAACACCGTCTGGACGTCGATCTTCGAGCCCGTCTCGACCTTCGGCTTCCTCGAGCGCTACGGCAAGCTGTCGCCGCTCACCAAGCGCCACGACCTGCCCTACCACGTGGTCGGCTCCGACCTCGCCGGCGTCGTGCTGCGCACGGGTCCCGGCGTCACGCAGTGGAAGCCGGGCGCCGAGGTCGTGGCGCACTGTCTGTCGGTCGAGCTCGAGGACCCGGCGGGCCACGACGACACGATGATGGACCCGCAGCAGCGCATCTGGGGCTTCGAGACGAACTTCGGCGGCCTCGCCCACATCGCGCTCGTGAAGTCCAACCAGCTCCTGCCGAAGCCGGACCACCTCACGTGGGAGGAGGCCGCGTCCCCCGGCCTCGTCAACGCGACGGCCTACCGCCAGCTCGTGTCCAAGAACGGCGGCAACATGAAGCAGGGCGACAACGTCCTGATCTGGGGCGCGTCCGGAGGGCTCGGCGGCTTCGCCACGCAGTACGCGCTCAACGGTGGCGCCAACCCGATCTGCGTCGTCTCCAACGAGGAGAAGGCCAAGATCGTGCGCAGCATGGGCGCCGAGCACGTCATCAACCGTTCCGAGGAGAACTGGAAGTTCTGGAACGAGGACGGCACCCGGCAGAACCCCAAGGAGTGGCAGCGCCTGGGCAAGAAGATCCGTGAGCTGACCGGCGGCGAGGACATCGACATCGTCTTCGAGCACCCCGGTCGCGAGACCTTCGGCGCGTCGGTCTACGTCACCCGCAAGGGCGGCACGATCACGACCTGCGCGTCGACCACGGGCTTCATGCACGAGTACGACAACCGCTACCTCTGGATGAACCTCAAGCGGATCGTCTCCAGCCACTTCGCGAACTACCGCGAGGCCTTCGAGGCCAACCGACTCATCGCGCAGGGCAAGATCCACCCGACCGTGTCGAAGACGTACAAGCTCGAGGACGTGGGCCAGGCGTCCCTCGACGTGCACCACAACCTCCACCAGGGCAAGGTCGGCGTGCTCGCGCTGGCACCCGAGGAGGGCCTGGGCGTGCGCAACGAGGAGTTCCGCGCGCGGCACCTCGACGCGATCAACCGCTTCCGCGGTATCTGACCCGCGCACGCACGTACCCCGTCGAGGGCCCGGACGCACCGCGTCCGGGCCCTCGTCGCGTGGGGCGTCGACGTCACAGCACGGACGTCCGGCACGCGCCCGCGTCGTCACTGCGTCGTCGCCCCGCCTGGGTATGGTGGACGACGTCGCACACCGCGGCCGGCGCAGCAGCGCACGCCGCGCCCACCGGCGTCCCAGCACGACCTCCAGCACACCCCCCCCCGAACCGACAGGGAGCACAGCGGCATGGCCGAAGAGCAGTCCGGTTTGTCCATCTTCGACGCGGCGCGCAAGTCCGCCGAGGCTGCGTTCCCCCTCGCCCGTCGCGGCGGCTACGACAGCGACGCGGTCGACGCCTGGGTCCGCACCCAGACCGCCGAGCTGCAGAAGGCCGCAGCCGCGGTCCAGGCGCTGCAGGAGGAGAACGACGAGCTGCACGACATCGTCGAGCAGCTGCGCGAGCGGGTCGAGTCGATCGAGCGGCCCTCCTACGCAGGCCTGGGCGGTCACGCCGCCCAGCTGCTGCAGCTCGCCGAGCAGGAGGCCGAGGAGATCCGCAGCCGCGCCCGCCGCGAGGCCGAGGAGACGCTGAAGATCGCCGAGGAGGAGGCCACCCTCGTCCGGACGGTCGCCGCGAAGGAGGCCGAGGAGACCCGCGGCCGGGCCGTCGTGGAGATCGAGGAGAAGCGTCGCGAGGTCCTCACCGAGGCCGAGGCCGGACGCGCCGAGGCTGCGGCGCACGCCGACGACGTGCGCGCCCAGGCCGACCGTGAGGCCGCACAGATCCGTCTCGCCGCCGAGCAGGACGCCCAGAACATGCGTCTCGGCGCGACGCGCGAGGTCGAGCAGGCCCGCGCCGCAGCCGACCGCGAGGTCACCGAGGCTCGCCGCGTCCTGGCCGTGGAGAAGGAGCGGCTCGCGCGCGAGGCCTCCGAGAACCACGCCGCCGCCACCGAGCAGACCGCGAAGCTCGTCACCGACGCCGAGACCCGTGCCGCTGCGGCCGACGAGCGGGCACGCGGGCTCATGGCCAAGGCGAACGCGGCGAAGGAGTCGGCTGCTGCCGAGGCGGCCGGCATCATCGAGAACGCCCGCAAGGAGGCCGCGTCGCTGGTCGCCAACGCGCGCGCGGACGCCGAGCACCAGCGAGCGGCCGCCACGACCGACGTCGAGCGCGAGACGCGCGCCCTGCGCGCCGAGGTGGACGAGCTGCAGCGTCGCCGCGAGGGCATCCTCGCCCAGATGGGTCAGCTGCGCGACATCGTCGCCTCGTTCGCCGGCGACGCCGTCGCCGCCGCGCCGGCACCTGCTGCGGCGTCGGACGCCGCTGCGGTCGTCGACGGCGTCCGCGCTGAGCAGCGCCTTCTGCACGGGCCACACCACCACGTGGGGCGTCGCGGGCGGGATAGGTCGGTGGCAGGCGGGACACGTGTAGGTGCTGCGCGCGCTCGAACCAGTCACACGACGGACGTGCCAGTCACCGTCGCGCTTGCTCTCCACCGGCGGTGGCGCCGAGGCTGACGCAGGCCCGCGGGGACGGCGGGGCGGACGTCGACGGGACACCCGCGCGAGACTACCGGGCGGCGTCGGGCACGCAGTACGAGCGCAACCAGCCCCGCCGGTGCGCTGCGACGTCGAGCGCGTCGTCGAACGGCAGCACGGCCGCCTCTCCGCTCAACCACTCCACGACCACGGTGTCCGTGAGTCGGGGTCGCACGGTGCACCGCAGGCCCTGCCCCACGAGCTGGTCGACCATGGCCGCAGCCGCCGACGACGGTCGGTCGGCGTCGCAGGGACCGTGGTCGCAGAGCACGACCTGCTGGTGGTCGGGCTCCGAGGGCGGGCCCACCACCTCCTCCGCGACGACCACGGCGGGCACGAAGGAGACGACGAACGACAGCACCGAGCTGCGCACGAGGTGGCTGCCGCGCCTCGCCAGGTCGATCGTCGTCACGGGTGCTCCCGTCGTTCGTCCGCGTCGATCCGATGACCGTCGCGAGAGCATCAACGACTGGTGTCGAGCGGAGTTACCCGACGGTCCGTTCAGTGGACCTGCCCGAACGCGGTCAGGGGCGCCCGGGAGACCCGGACGCCCCTGCTCACGCGATGGTGCTCAGTAGGTGTGGAAGCCCTCGCCGGTCTTGCGACCGAGCTTGCCCTCGGCGACGAGACGCTCGAGGGTGGGCGCGGGCGTCCACCCGTCGTGGCCGAAGGTGCTCACCAGCGTCTGCTCGATGGCCAGCGAGACGTCGTTGCCGACGACGTCGAGGAGCTCGAACGGACCCATCGGCAGCTTGGTCTCCTTGAGCGCCGTGTCGATCTCCTCGAGGCTGCCGCCGCCGGCCTCGTGCAGCTTCACGGCGTCGTTCAGGTACGGGAACAGCAGGGCGTTGACGATGAAGCCCGCGCGGTCGCCGCAGGACACCGGGTGCTTGGCGACGTCGAGGCACAGGGCCTTCACCGTCTCGGCGACCTCGGGCGACGTGCTGTCGGCCGAGACGACCTCGACCAGCTTCATGACGGGCGCCGGGTTGAAGAAGTGCATGCCGACGACGTCCTGCGGGCGCGACGTGGCCTCGGCGCACGTCCCGATCGACAGCGACGACGTCGTCGTGGCGAGGATGGCACCTGGCTTCGTGATCCGGTCGAGGTCGCGGAAGAGCTCGAGCTTGACGTCGATGTCCTCGGCGATCGCCTCGACGACGATGTCGACGTCGTCGAGCGCGTGGCGGTCGGTCGCGGCGGTGAGGCGACCGATCACGTCGGACTTCTCGTCCTCGGTGAGACGACCCTTGGCGATGGCGCGGTCGAGGTTCTTCTCGATGCGGGCCTGGACCGCCGCGACCTTGTCGTCGGTGCGGCCGACGAAGACGACCTCGTGACCGGCCTTGGCGAAGACCTCGACGATGCCGGAGGCCATGGTGCCGGTGCCGACGACGCCGACCTTGCCGACGGGGTGGTGCTTCTGCGGGGCCGGGGTGGCTCCGCCGTCCGCGGCGGCGGACTCGAAGGTCGAACCGGCCTCGGCGAGCTTGACGAGGACCGGCGCGGGATCGTGCAGCGGGTCGCCGGTGGAGGCATGCTGCTCGCGCAGACCCTCCACGACGGTCGCGGCACCGAGCGCGTCGACGAGCGCCAGGGGTCCGACCGGGTAGCCGCACCCGAACCGCATCGAGGCGTCGATGTCGTCCTTCGTCGCGTAGCCGCTCTCGTACATCGAGGCGGCGTGGTTGAGGTACGGGTACACCAGTGTCCGGGCGATCTGCGCGCCACGGTCGTCGGCCGTCAGACGGTCCACGATCTCCTGCATGCCTACTCCTAGGTAACTACGGGGTCGTGACACACTAGCGTCCGATCAGGATCTACGGGAGGACTGTCCTATGAATCGACGTATGAGCCGCGCCACGGGGGTCGCCGCCCTCGTCCTCGTGACCGTCGCGGCCTGCGGGACGGACGACGGCCCGGGCACGCCGGAGGGCTCCTCGCCCTCCCCCAGCGCATCCTCATCCGCACCCTCGGCGTCGCCTTCGTCGGCCGCGCCGACCGAGAACCCGGCCACCGCGGCCGACCTGGCGGGCACCTGGCGCGACGACGCGAAGGACTGGACCGTCACCTTCTCCGCGGACGGCACGTTCACCGAGGACTTCCAGGGCGTGCCGAAGTTCCGCACGGGCGACTACGAGGTCTCCGACGGCGTCGTGCAGCTGATGGGCGCCGACGGCAACACCGATCGCGGCACCGTGAAGGACGGGACTCTCGTGTTCCGTCTCGGCACGCTGGTCCGGCAGCAGTAGTGCGTCTCCTCGTCGCGCGCTGCCAGGTCGACTACGCCGGGCGGCTCACGGCCCACCTGCCCATGGCCACCCGGGTGATCATGGTGAAGGCGGACGGCTCGGTGCTCGTGCACTCCGACGGCGGGTCGTACAAGCCGCTGAACTGGATGAGCCCGCCGTGCACCCTCAAGGAGGGCACGGCCGAGGACGGCCGGGTCGAGTGGACCGTGCAGGCAGGCAAGACCGACGACACGCTGCGCATCCTCGTCGATGAGGTGCTGCACGACTCCCAGCACGACCTCGGCGTGGATCCGGGGCTGCGCAAGGACGGTGTCGAGAAGCACCTGCAGGAGCTGCTCGCCGAGCACACCACCACGCTCGGCGTCGGCATGACGCTCGTGCGCCGTGAGTACATGACGGCGATCGGTCCGGTCGACCTGCTGTGCCGCGACGACGCGGGCGCCTCGGTCGCCGTGGAGATCAAGCGGCGCGGCGAGATCGACGGCGTCGAGCAGCTGACGCGCTACCTGGAGCTCATGAACCGCGACCCGCAGCTGCGGCCCGTCCGGGGCATCTTCGCCGCGCAGGAGATCAAGCCGCAGGCCCGCACCCTCGCCGAGGACCGCGGCATCCAGTGCGTCGTCGTCGACTACGACGCACTGCGCGGCATCGACGATCCCTCGCTGCGCCTCTTCTAGGCTCCATGCCATGCAACCCCTTGCCACGGTCGACGTCACTCGCCCATGGCACTGGGGCATCGCGATCGTGTCCGACCCCGACCTCGGAGGAGATATACCGGACGTCGATCCCAGCGGTGGGGTGTCGGCGAACGAGAAGGGGATCATCGTGCCCGTTCGCCACGCGCAGGACATCGAGTCGTTCGAAGGGGACTTCGAGTGGGCCGAAGCGACCGTCACCGTTCGGCTGTGGTCCGACCCGCCTGACGTCGACGACGGATGCACGATCGTCTTCGAGGGCTGGCTCGCCACCCCGACGGGGCGACTGTGGATCGGGGATGCGGACGAGAACACGGTCGCGGAGGGGTTCCCCACGTCGACCGGCATCCGAGTCGCGCTGAAGTCCGACGACCTCGACTCACCCGAGCAGGTGTGGGTCGACGCATGGAAGGCATGATGCTCGACGCGACGGTCGACGACTGCATCTGAGGCGTCGAGAAGCTGACGCTACCCGGACCACGCGGACCGCGACCCAGAGCGGCTCTGTGCACGACGTCTTCGCCGCCCAGGAGGTCAACCGGCAGTCCCGCCCGGCTCGCAGAGACAGCGGTATCCAGTGCGTCGTGGTCGACTACGACGCACCGCGTGGCATGACGAACCCTAGGTGCGCCTCTTCTCGGACGAGACGCCAAGCACGCGGCCCGCGAGAAGGTCGAGCGCCCTCGCCGCCGGGTAGTCAGCGAACGTCGCGTAGGCGTACGTGTGGTACTTCCACCAGTAGCTTCGAGCGCGGTCACGCGTGCGCGCCACGAACGGAGCGTTCTCCTCCATGAACGCCACCAGCCTCTCGATCGTCGACGCTGCAGTACTTCCCGACCTGAGCGTCGACTCGATCTCGGTGACGATCTCGACGACGTACTCGCCGAGGAGCTGGACGATGAAGGGCGAGGCGCACGGCTCGTCGAAGGTGAGCAGCGACGGGAGCCACGCCTGACGCTCGCGGCCGTCGTGGTGGCGTGAGTGTATGCATGCTGCGACACCGAGCTGCGTGGACGTGAGCCGGGCGCGGTCTGGAGCGTCCATGCCCCCGTGATACTGCCGAGCAGGGATCTCCACGACCTCTCCGTCCACCACGATCCCACGAGGACGCCGTGGCGAATCGATCGTGTGAGCCGAGGTTCCGTGCGAGGCGGCCGAGAGCGCAGCGACGACGACCGCGACATCGTCGGCCAGACGGGCAGGGAAGGCGCGCGCCCAGACAGCACTCTCGTCTCCTGTTGGCACGACCATCCCTGGAGGGTATTGCCTCAGTGGACGAGGCGACCGACGGCCGCCCCGCTCCTCGACGCGCGTTCTGGCGGGAGCGGTCCTACGGTGAGGCATGCGCCGGTTCCTGGTGATCCTCCTCACGACCGTCCTCGTCACGCCCACCGCGGCGGCGCGGGCCAGCACGGCGGCCGAGCCGTCCCCCGACCCGACACCGGAGCCGACCACCGAGCCCGACCCCGTCGAGCCGGAGCCGACCGATCCACCACCCACGACGCCGAGCCCCACCGTCACGCTCGACGTGACCACGGTGCGGGTCTGGGCCCGCACCACCGCGGCGCTGGCCGGTCGGGTCGACGGTGCGAGCCCGACCAGCGCCCTCCGCGTCGCTCGACGCTCGGGCGACCGGTGGACCGCACTCGCAGGGACCAGCGTGGTCACCGGGAGCGACGGCAGGTTCACCGCGAGGGTGCCTGCTGCGGCGGGACGCACCACGGTGCGCGTGGAGCTCGTCGACGCCGGTGCGGTCGTGGCTGCGTCCGCGCCGGCCGACGTCGTCGGAGCCGCGGCACCCAGCACCGCGCGGATCGCGATGCCGAAGGCGGTCACCGACTACAGGAAGGCGAAGGTGGCCGCCTCGTGGCGCACCGTCGACGGGCGTGCCGTGAGCGCTCGCCTGGCCGTGGAGTTCCGCCGCTCCGGCACCCGCACGTGGGTCCGGTCCGGCACCGTGACCCTGCGCAACGGCAAAGGATCGACCTTCGTCAAGCCCCGCTACGACGGTCGCTGGCGGGTGCGCTCCTTCGGCACCAGCACCGTGCTGCCCACCCGCTCCAGCTCGGTCTACGTCGACAACCGGCCTCCCGGATCCGTCATCCGGCTGCCGAAGGGCACGCCCGGACCTCGCATCCGCCTGGCCGCCCAGCCGCGTGCACCACGCGTGAGTGCTGACGCCACGGTCTCGCGCATCCCGACGGCGATGTGGCGCTCGATGCGGGGGCGCAGCTGGCACGCGGGCTGCCCCGTGGGCCGCGACCAGCTGCGCGTCGTCCGCGTCAGCTACTGGGCCTTCGACGGCTACGTCCGCCGCGGCGAGATCGTCGTCCACGCCCAGCACGCCCGTGCCACCGCTGCCGTGTTCACCGATCTGTTCCGCATGCGGGCACCCATCCGGTCGATGTACCGCGTCGACCGGTTCGGGTGGAGCAGTGCCCTGCGCGGCGCCGACGACTACGCCTCCATGCGCGCCGACAACACCTCCGGCTTCAACTGCCGGCAGGTGGTCGGTCGACCCGGCACCCGCAGCCCCCACGCGTACGGGAACTCGATCGACATCAACCCGTGGGAGAACCCGTTCGCGTCGGGCTACGGGTGGACGCCCAACAGCACGTGGCAGCGGCGCACCACGCCCGCCGCCATCACCTACCGCGGCGCGAACGACCCGGTCGTCGCCGTGCTGCGCCGCCACGGCTTCCGCTGGCTCGGGTTCGCCGACCTGCACCACTTCCAGCGCTGATCCAGGCGCCGGGGTCCTCACGTGAGGAACCCGGCGCCGTGGGGGCCGCGGTGCTAGGTTTCGCTCGTGTCGAAGCTCCCGAAGAAGAAGTGCTGCGTCAGCAAGACGCGGTGCAAGCGCTGCCCCCTGCGCATGCTGAAGGAAGGCACCCTCCCCGACGGGTACGGCGTCAAGCGTCGCCGCCTCGTGCGCATCGACGACGACGGAACCGTCCTGCCGCTGGAGAAGAAGGACAAGAAGTCCTCCAAGAAGGCAGCGAAGAAGAAGGCCAAGAAGAAGGCGAAGAAGAAAGCCCTGAAGAAGGCCGAGAAGAAGGCCCAGAAGAAGGGCAAGAAGTCGTCCGGCTCCAGCCTGCGCGCCGCCTGACGTCCAGCTCCCGGGACTCGGCTGGTGGGGCCCGCTCCCCTGTCCTAGCGTCAGGGCCATGGACCTCTCGACCCGTGCCCAGACCCTGCTCGACCTGCACACCGCTCCGGAGCTGCTCACCGTCGTCAACGTGTGGGACGCCATCACCGCCCGCGTCGTGACCGAGGTCGAGGGCACCCGTGCCCTCGCCACCGCGAGCCACTCCATCGCGGCCTCCCACGGCTACGAGGACGGGGAGAACATCCCCGTCGACGAGATGATCGCCGCGATCGGGCTGATCGTCGCGAACACCCACCTCCCCGTCAGCGCCGACCTCGAGGCGGGCTACGGCGACCCTGGCGAGACCGCTCGGAAGGCGATCGGCGTCGGGGCGGTCGGCGCCAACCTCGAGGACCAGCAGAAGCCGCTCGCCGAGGCCGTCGCCGCGGTCGAGGCCGTCGTGCGGGCCGGCGAGGCCGAGGGCGTCCCGTTCGTGCTCAATGCCCGCACCGACGTCGTCGCGCAGGCCGGCGACCGTCCGCACGACGAGGTCATCGCCGACGCCGTCCAGCGCGGGAAGGCCTTCATCGAGGCGGGCGCCCCCGTCGTCTTCGTGCCTGGTCCGCTCTCCGAGGACGACATCAGCACCCTGGTCGACGCGTGGGGACCGCAGCGCCTCACCACCATCGGCTACCCGGGCTCGGTGCCGCTCGCCCGGCAGCAGGAGCTCGGCGTGGCCCGGGTCTCCTACGGACCGTTCACCCAGTCGGTCGCCCTCATGGCCCTGCAGGACCTCGCCCGCGACGTCGAGGCCGGCGGCAGGCTGCCCGAGGACTTCCGCGTCCTCAACTGACGACGGCACGAGGCCCCGCACCGCGCACGGTGCGGGGCCTCGTCACGTCCCGGTCTCAGACCTCGAGCCCGTGGGCCTTGCGGACCTCGTCGACGATGCGGCTCATGATGTCGGTCATGCCGAAGTCCTTCGGCGTGAAGACCGCGGCGATGCCGTCGGCCTCCAGACGGCGGCCGTCGGAGTCCGGGATGATCCCGCCCACGATGAGGGGCACGTCGTCCATGCCGGCGTCGAGGAGACGACGCTGGACGTCGGGCACGAGCTCCATGTGCGAGCCCGACAGGATCGACAGGCCGACCACGTGCACGTCCTCAGCGACTGCGGCCGACACGATCTGCTCGGGCGTGAGCCGGATGCCCTGGTAGACGACCTCGAAGCCGACGTCGCGGGCACGGACGGCGATCTGCTCCGCGCCGTTGGAGTGACCGTCGAGTCCCGGCTTGCCGACGAGGAAGCGCAGGCGGGTGCCCAGCTCCTCCCCCGTCCGCGCCACGCGCTCGCGCACGGCCGTGAGCTCGGCGCCGGCCTCGGCCACGCCGACCGCACCGGACACGCCCGTGGGCGCCCGGTACTCGCCGAAGACCTCGCGCAGCGCACCCGCCCACTCACCCACGGTCGCGCCGGCGCGTACGGCCGCCAGCGTGGCCTCCATGAGGTTGGTGTCGGTCTTGGCCTCGGACTGCAGCCGCTCGAGGGCCTGGTCGACCTCGGCCTGGTCGCGCTGGTCGCGCCACGCCTGGACGTCGGCGATCGCGTTCGCCTCGGCCTGCGGGTCGGCGACCATGATGGCCGCGTCGAGGTCGGACGTCAGCGGCGACGGCTCGGTCTCGGTGTAGCTGTTGACGCCGACGACCTTGAGCTCGCCGGCCTCGATCTGGGCCCTCCGGGCAGCGTGGGAGGCGACGAGCTCGGACTTCATGTAGCCCGACTCGACCGCCGCGACCGCACCGCCCATGGCCTGCACGCGGTCGATCTCGGCCTTCGCGCCCTCGATGATCTCCGCGACCTTGGCCTCGATCACGTGCGAGCCCTCGAAGATGTCGTCGTACTCCAGCAGGTCGGACTCGTAGGCGAGCACCTGCTGCAGTCGCAGCGACCACTGCTGGTCCCACGGACGCGGGAGTCCGAGCGCCTCGTTCCAGGCGGGCAGCTGCACCGCACGCGCGCGGGCGTTCTTGCTGAGCGTGACGCCGAGCATCTCCAGCACGATGCGCTGGACGTTGTTCTCGGGCTGCGCCTCGGTCAGGCCGAGGGAGTTGACCTGCACGCCGTAGCGGAAGCGCCGCATCTTCGGGTCGGTGACGCCGTAGCGGTCCCGGGTGATCTCGTCCCACAGCTGGCCGAAGGCCCGCATCTTGCAGGTCTCCTCGATGAAGCGCACCCCGGCGTTGACGAAGAAGGAGATCCGCCCGACCGTCTTCTCAAAGTCGGCGTCGTCGACCTGCCCGGAGTCCTTCACGGCGTCGAGGACGGCGATGGCCGTGCTGAGCGCGTAGGCGATCTCCTGCGTCGGCGTGGCGCCCGCCTCCTGCAGGTGGTAGCTGCAGATGTTGAGCGGGTTCCACTTGGGGATCGTGTTGACCGTGTAGGCGATCATGTCGGTCGTCAGCCGCAGCGAGGGCGCCGGGCCGAAGACGTACGTGCCGCGCGACAGGTACTCCTTGATGATGTCGTTCTGCGTGGTGCCCGCGAGCTGCGCGGGCTCGACGCCCTGCTCCTCGGCGGCCACCTGGTACATCGCCAGCAGCCACATGGCCGTGGCGTTGATCGTCATCGACGTGTTCATCTCGCCGAGCGGGATGTCCTGGAACAGCCGGCGCATGGTCCCGAGGTGCGGGATCGGCACGCCCACCTTGCCGACCTCGCCGCGCGAGAGCACGTGGTCGGGGTCGTACCCGGTCTGGGTCGGCAGGTCGAACGCGACGGAGAGCCCGGTCTGGCCCTTCGCGAGGTTCTTGCGGTACAGAGCGTTGGACTCCGCCGCGGAGCTGTGACCGGCGTACGTGCGCATCACCCAGGGGCGGTCGGGCGCAGACTTGTCAGGCATGACCGTCAGGTTACCGCGCCGTAACGTGACGTGGCAGACTCTGTGAGCCACGCGACCCACCTCACACGCCTCTGACGTCGCTCTCGCGTCCAGCCGGGCCCGGCGCCACGGCCTAGGGTGAGGCCATGGTCAACCTGACGCGCATCTACACCCGCACCGGAGACGACGGCACGACGAACCTCGTCGACTTCAGCCGTACGTCGAAGAACGACCTGCGACTGGTCGCCTACGCCGACGTCGACGAGGCCAACAGCCAGCTGGGCCTCGCGCTGTCGTTCGACGAGCTCGAGGACGACGTCGTGCGGATCGTGCGTCACGTCCAGAACGACCTGTTCGACGTCGGCGCCGACCTCGGCGCCCCGGTCGTGGAGAACCCGGAGCACCCGCCGCTGCGTGTCGAGCCGGACTACGTCGACCGGCTGGAGCACTGGTGCGACGACTACAACGAGCGCCTCGAGAAGCTGCGCTCCTTCATCCTCCCAGGCGGCACCCGCTCGGCGTCGGCGCTGCACGTGGCGCGCACCGTGACCCGACGGGCCGAACGGTCCGCGTGGGCCGCCATCGAGGTGCACGGTCCGACGATGAACCCGCTCACCGCGCGCTACCTCAACCGGCTGAGCGACCTGCTGTTCATCCTCGGCCGCTACGCCAACCGCGAGGTCGGCGACGTGTTGTGGGTGCCCGGCGGAGAGCGCTGAGCCGAACTGCCGCTGCACCCGCCCGGACGCACCGTCGCCCACGTCCCTGGGGAAGGGACGTGGGCGACGGTCAGGTCAGCGTGGTGCTGGGCTCACTCCCAGTCGATCGCGCGCTGGGTGGTCGCGCCGCCGGTGCTGTCGCCCTTGACGACCTTGGTGGCGGCCGGCTTGGTACCGGTGTCGGCCTGCGCGGGCATCGAGAGCGGGAGGACGGCGACCGCCGAGGCGAAGGTCGCGACGACGAGGCGCTTGAGGGTGCGGTTCATGGTGGCTACCTGTTCCATCGGGGGAACCCGGGACGTCCGGGCATGGCTCGTGTGAGTCATCGTCGCCTAGTCCTGGGGCGACGTCAACCTCCTGGGCGACGCGGCGGGCCGATCGTCCAGGCCTGTCCAGTCCCGCGCCGTCAGACGACCGTGCTGACGCTGCGACCGGGGGGCGACGCCTCGAGCCACGCGAGCAGACCGGTCAGCGCCGCAGGCGTCAGCGCCAGCTGACGCACGGCGGTCCCGTTGTCGGTCGCGACGACCACGTGGCCGTCGTGGATCGCGTGCACCTCTCCCCCGACCGGCTCGCGCCGGCCGTCGACCAGCATCGCGTCGCGCGTGAAGCGGTAGGCGGGGCGCATCCGCAGCGAGAACGTGCGGTACCACTCCAGCGTGCTGCCCCGGTACACGGCGAGGCCCAGGGTCCAGCCCTGGGCCGACGCCGCGTCGCGCTTGTTGATGCTCAGGTCGAACGCACCGAGCCGGCGCGCCAGGTACCGGCGCCGCAGCACCAGCACCGCCAGCAGGAGCACGCTGAGGGCGATCGCGGCCAGGACGAGGTCCACGGCCCACAACCACAGGGGCACCCGGCCCCTCCCTCCTCCGGCAGTCGTCCGGTGCTAGGCGAGCTCGATGCCCCGCAGCTTGGCCTCGGCGCGCAGCACCGCGTCCGTGTCGTCCGCCGAGCGCGCCTGCTCGAGCTCGGCCTGCACCTGCTCGCGGTCGAGCTCGGAGACCAGCGACGTGTCCTCGCTGAGGATGGAGACGCGGTCGTCGGCGACGGACAGGAAGCCGTCCTCGACGACAGCGACCACGGTCTCCGTGCCCGCCTTGATCTTCACCACGCCGGGCACGAGGACCGACAGCAGCGGGGCGTGCCCGACGAGGACGCCGAGGTCACCCTCGACGGTGCGCGCGACGACCTCGTCGGCCTGGCCCGACCACACGACGCGGTCGGCTGCGACCAGCTCGACCTGGAGCGACGTGTCGGCCATCAGGAGTTCTTCTGGATCTCGGCCCACTTCGCGTCGACGTCGTCCAGACCGCCGCACATGAAGAAGGCCTGCTCGGCCACGTGGTCGTACTCGCCGTCGCAGATCTTCGTGAAGGCGTCGATGGTCTCGTCGAGCGGGACCGTCGAGCCCTCGATGCCGGTGAACTGCTTGGCCACGTACGTGTTCTGGCTGAGGAAGCGCTGGATGCGACGAGCGCGCGAGACGATCGTCTTGTCCTCCTCGCTGAGCTCGTCGACACCGAGGATCGCGATGATGTCCTGGAGCTCCTTGTTGCGCTGCAGGATGCCCTTGACGCGGTTCGCCGTCTGGTAGTGGTCGTCGGCGATGTAGCGCGGGTCGAGGATGCGCGACGTCGACGTCAGCGGGTCCACGGCCGGGTAGATGCCGAGCGACGCGATCTCGCGGGAGAGCTCGGTCGTGGCGTCCAGGTGCGCGAACGTGGTGGCCGGCGCCGGGTCGGTGTAGTCGTCGGCGGGCACGTAGATCGCCTGCAGCGAGGTGATCGAGTGGCCACGCGTCGAGGTGATCCGCTCCTGGAGCACGCCCATCTCGTCGGCGAGGGTCGGCTGGTAGCCCACCGCGGACGGCATGCGGCCGAGCAGCGTCGAGACCTCCGAGCCGGCCTGCGTGAACCGGAAGATGTTGTCGATGAAGAGCAGCACGTCCTGCTTCTGCACGTCGCGGAAGTACTCCGCCATCGTCAGCGCGGACAACGCCACGCGCAGACGCGCTCCCGGCGGCTCGTCCATCTGGCCGAAGACCAGCGCCACCTTGTCGAGGACGCCCGCCTCCTCCATCTCGGCGATGAGGTCGTTGCCCTCACGGGTGCGCTCGCCGACACCGGCGAACACCGACACACCGTCGTGGTCCTTGGCGACACGGGCGATCATCTCCTGGATGAGCACCGTCTTGCCGACGCCGGCACCGCCGAACAGGCCGATCTTGCCGCCGAGCACGTAGGGCGTCAGCAGGTCGATGACCTTGATGCCGGTCTGGAACATCTGCGTCTTGGACTCGAGCTGGTCGAACGCGGGCGCCTTGCGGTGGATGCCCCAGCGCTCGTTGACGTCGAAGGTCTGACCCTCCTCGAGGTTCATGACCTGTCCGGTGGTGTTGAACACCTTGCCCAGCGTCTGGTCGCCGACGGGCACCGAGATCGGCGCACCGGTGTCGGTGACGACGCTGCCGCGGACGATGCCGTCGGTCGGACGCAGCGAGATGGCGCGGACGAGGCCGTCACCGATGTGCTGCGCGACCTCGAGGGTCAGCGTCTCCTCGCGACCCTCGATCTGGGTGTCGACCGTGAGCGCGTTGTAGATCTCCGGCATCGCGTCCGAGGGGAACTCGATGTCGAGCACCGGTCCGATGACCCGCGCGACGCGACCGGTGGTGGTGGTCTTCTCTTCGGCAGTGGCAGTCATAGCTCTCTCACTCCTGACCAGCCGTGGCGTCGGCGAGCGCGTTCGCGCCGCCCACGATCTCGCTGATCTCCTGGGTAATGCCGGCCTGGCGGGCCTGGTTGGCGATGCGGGTGTACTTCTCGATGAGGTCCTGCGCGTTGTCGGTCGCGGACTTCATGGCCTTCTGGCGGGCAGCGAGCTCAGAGGCCGCTGCCTGCAGCTGGCAGTAGTAGATGCGGCTGTTCACGTACTTCGGCAGCAGCGCGTCGAGCACCTCGTGCGCCGACGGCTCGAACTCGTACAGCGGGAGCAGCTCGGACTCGTCCGGCGTCTCCGTGCCCTCGACGACCTCGAGCGGGAGCAGGCGGATGACGTCCGGCTCCTGCGTGAGCATCGACTTGAAGCGCGTGAACACGATGTGCAGCTCGTCCACGGCGCGCGCGGGGTCGATCGCCTCCTCGGAGGTCTCGTCCTCGGCGAACAGCGAGGTCAGCGCGTCGCCGATCTCGCGGGCGTTGGCGAACTCGGGCTTGTCGGAGTAGCCCGTCCAGGACTGGACGAACTCGCGCTGACGGAACGTGAAGTACGTGACCGCCTTGCGTCCGGAGAGGTAGAAGTCGACCTCCTTGCCCTCGGAGCGCAGCTTCTCGGTGAGTCGCTCCGCCTCCTTGAGGACGCTGGAGGAGTACGACCCCGCGAGCCCGCGGTCGCTCGTGATCACGAGCACCGCGGCGCGCGTCGGGTTCTCCTTCTCGGTGGTGAGCGGGTGGTCGACGTTGGAGAACGTGGCCACCGCGGACACCGCCCGGGTCAGCTCACGCGCGTACGGGGCTGCCGCCGCCGCGTGCTGCTGCGCCTTGATGATGCGCGAGGCGGCGATGAGCTCCATGGCGCGCGTGATCTTCTTGGTCGCCTGGGTCGACCTGATCTTCGCGCGTAGCTCTCGTACCGACGCTGCCATAGTGGGTCAGCTCCGCTTCTGCTTGACGATCTGCTCCTGCTCGACGTCCTCGTCGTCAAGAGCCTCGAACTCCTCGCGACCGACCGAGATGCGCTCGCCCTCGCTGGTCTCGAACTGCTCGACGAACGCCTCGTAGGCCGACTCGAGCGACGACGCGGTGTCGTCGTCGAACTTCCCGGTCTCGCGGATCGCCGAGAAGATGCCCTCGTGGGAGCGCTTGACGTAGTCGAGGAACTCCTCCTCGAAGCGGCTGATGTCCTCCACGGGCACCGGGTCGAGCTTGCCCTGGGTACCGGCCCACAGCGAGACGACCTGCTGCTCCATCGGGAACGGCGCGTACTGGCCCTGCTTGAACAGCTCCATCAGGCGCTGACCACGGGCGAGCTGCGCCTTCGACGCGGCGTCGAGGTCGGAGGCGAACATGGCGAAGGCCTCCATGGCGCGGAACTGCGCGAGGTCGACCTTGAGCGAGCCGGTGACCGCCTTCATGGCCTTCGTCATCGCCGCACCACCGACGCGCGACACCGAGATGCCGACGTCGACCGCGGGACGCTGGTTGGCGTTGAAGAGGTCGGACTGCAGGAAGATCTGGCCGTCGGTGATCGAGATGACGTTCGTCGGGATGTAGGCCGACACGTCGTTGGCCTTCGTCTCGATGACGGGCAGACCCGTCATCGAGCCCGCGCCGAGCTCGTCGTTGAGCTTGGCGCAACGCTCGAGCAGCCGGCTGTGGAGGTAGAAGACGTCGCCGGGGTAGGCCTCGCGGCCCGGCGGACGACGCAGCAGCAGCGAGACGGCGCGGTAGGCCTCGGCCTGCTTCGACAGGTCGTCGAAGATGATCAGGACGTGCTTGCCCTGGTACATCCAGTGCTGGCCGATGGCCGAGCCGGTGTACGGGGCGAGGTACTTGAAGCCTGCGGAGTCGGAGGCCGGAGCGGCCACGATGGTCGTGTACTCCAGCGCGCCGGCGTCCTCGAGGGCGCCACGCACGCTGGCGATCGTCGAGCCCTTCTGGCCGATGCCGACGTAGATGCAGCGGACCTGCTTGGTCGGGTCGCCGCTCTCCCAGAACTCCTTCTGGTTGATGATCGTGTCGATCGCGATGGCGGTCTTGCCGGTCTGGCGGTCGCCGATGATCAGCTGGCGCTGGCCACGGCCGATCGGCGTCAGCGAGTCGATCGCCTTGATGCCGGTCATGAGCGGCTCGTGCACCGACTTGCGCTGCACGACGGTGGGCGCCTGGAGCTCCAGGGCGCGACGACCGTCGGTGGCGATCTCGCCGAGACCGTCGATGGGCTCGCCCAGCGGGTCCACGACGCGGCCGAGGTAGCCGTCGCCCACGGGCACGGACAGCACCTCGCCGGTGCGCTTGACCTTCTGGCCCTCCTCGATGCCGGCGAAGTCACCCAGGATGACGACACCGATCTCGCGGACGTCGAGGTTCAGCGCGAGGCCGAGCGTGCCGTCCTCGAACTCGAGCAGCTCGTTGGCCATGGCCGAGGGCAGACCCTCGACGCGCGCGATGCCGTCCGCCGCCTCGGCGACGATGCCGACCTCTTCGGTCTTGCTGGCGCTCGGGGAGTACTCGGAGACGAACTGCTGCAGCGCGTCGCGGATCTCCTCGGGACGGATGGAGAGTTCCGTCATGTTTCTGCCTGCCTTCTGTGGGTCTGGTGGCTGGGTGGAGCCGGAAGAAATGGGGTGGGTCAGCCCGCGAGCCGCCGACGGGCGGCCTCGAGCCGGCTGGACATGGTGCCGTCGACGACCTCGCCGCCGAGGGAGACGGCGATGCCTCCGACGACGCTCGGGTCGACGACGACGTTGAGGTGCACGTCGCGGCCGTACTTGGCGGCCAGGGCCGAGGCGAGCCGGGTGCGCTCGTCGTCGGAGAGGTCGTAGGCGACCCGCACGACGGCGACGGCGCGGTCACGACGCTGCGCGGCCACGTCGCCGAAGGCGGTGAGCACCTTCTCGAACGAGCCGGTGCGTGCCACGACGGCCTGCTGCGCCAGCTCGAGGGCCTCGGTGGAGACCTTGGAGCCGAACAGCGTCGCGAGCAGCGTCGCCTTCGCCTGGGCCGGGTAGGACCGGTCGGCCACGACACCACGGAGCTCGACGTCGGCCGCGACGGCGCGTCCGATCTCGAACAGCTCGGTCTCGAGCTGCTCCAGCGACCCGGCGGCGTCGGCCCGCGCGACCACGGCGCTGGCGCCGGCGGTCTCGAGGGCGTCGGCGAGGTCACGACCGGCGTTCCACCGCGCGGCGGCGGCGGCGCGGACGACGTCGACCGTGCCCGGACCGACCTGCGAGCCGAGCACACGGGACGCGAGACCCGCCTTGGCGTCGGACTCGGTCGACGGGTCGGTGAGCACCCGGCGCAGCGCCGGGTTGGCGTCCAGCAGGGACACGACGCCGAACAGCTGCGTGCCGAGGTCCGCCGAGTCCTGGGCCGACTCGACGGCGGACAGGACCCCCTCGAGGGACCGCGCGGAGATGCCTCGCATCAGTTGGCCGACCCCTCCAGCTCCGTGATGAAGCGCTCGACGGTGCGACGCTGACGCGACTCGTCCTCGAGCGACTCACCGACGATGCGCCCGGCGAGGTCCGTGGCGAGCGAGCCCACCTCGGACTTGAGCTGGGCGAGGGCCTGCGAGCGCTCCGCCTCGACCTGCGCGTGCGCGGTCGCGGTGATGCGGGCAGCCTCCTCCTGGGCCTGGGCCCGGAGCTCGGCAATGATCTGCGCGCCCTGCTCCTTGGCCTCCTCGCGGATGCGAGCGGCCTCGTGACGGGCGTCGGCGAGCTGCGCCGTGTACTGCTCGAGCGCGGCCTGGGCCTCCTGCTGCGCCGACTTGGCCTCCTCGATCCCGCCCTCGATCGCGGCCGTGCGCTCGGCGAAGGCCTTCTCGAAGTTGGGCACGACGAACTTGCGGATCAGGAGGAAGAGGATCCCCAGGACCACCAGGCCCAGGACGATCTCCGGCAGCTCCGGGATCAGGGGGTTGTGCTCCTCCCCCTCAGCTGCTGCGACCAGGATCGCGCTCATGGTGAATCTCCCTTAGCAGAGGATCAGTTGTAGCCGAAGACGAAGGCGAGGGCCAGCGCGATGATGAAGAACTGCTCCGCGAGGACGAAGCCGAAGATCGCGATGCCCTGGAGACGGCCCTGCGCCTCGGGCTGACGGGCGACGCCCGTGACGTAGGCGGCGAAGATCAGACCGACGGCGATGGCCGGGCCGATGGCAGCGAGGCCGAGGCCGACGGTGGCGATGGAACCATTCATGACGGTTCTTTCCTTTCGTGACGACGCGGACGCGTCTGGTGCGGGTCGAGAAGTGGTCGGATGGAGCCGGCCGAGCTCAGTGCTCGTCGGCGATCGCGCTGCCGATGTACATCGCGGTCAGCAGCGTGAAGACGTAGGCCTGCAGGAACATGATCAGCATGTCGAGGAAGCTGACCCCGATGCCGAGCACGAAGGAGAGCACGCCGGCCGGGATGCCGATGGCGGCGTTGGCGTAGCCCGTGACCAGGTACGCGGCGCCCAGGGAGAACAGCAGGATCAGCAGGTGACCGGCGAACATGGTCGCGAAGAGACGCAGCGCCAGCGTGAAGGGGCGCACGATGATGTTGGAGAGGAACTCCAGCGGCACCAGGGCGATCAGGATCGGGCCCTTGGCGCCGGCCGGGACCGTCTGGTGCTTGAGGTAGCCGAAGAAGCCGTGGCGACCGATGCCGGCGACGTTGTAGATCAGCCACGTGACCAGGGCCAGCGCGACGGGGAAGCCGAACTTCGACATCGACGGGAACTGGATCACCGGGATGACGCCGTAGAAGTTGTTGACCAGCACGAAGAGGAAGACCGTGAAGAGGTACGGCACGTACTTCATGTAGTCGGCGCTGCCGATGTTGTCGCGCGCGATGGAGTTGCGGATGAACCCGTACACGAGCTCTCCGGCGAACTGCAGGCGCCCGGGCACGACCTGGGCCTTGCGGCTCGTGGCGTAGGCGAAGGCGAAGACGATCACCAGCGACAGCACGAGGAACAGCTCGGGCTTGTTGACCTCCCACCCGCCGATCGTGAACGTCGGCGGGAGCAGGAAGCTCCCGGGGCCGGGCTGCGGCGGGCCGTCAGCGGCAGCCACCAGGGCGGTCGAGGCGAGGGTCACTCGGTCACCTTTGTCTCATGGCGCGGTCGATTCCGACGAAGGTCGGCGATCCGGCAGTACGGCCAGCGTCATCGTTCACGTCGGGCCCGGTCGCTGGGCGGATCCGGTCCGGCGCATGAGTGAGGCTACCAGGGGGTCACGACGGGGTGTCGCCCAGGTCATAGGTGAGGACCCGGCGGCGCCGGAACGACCACAGCGCCAAGGCGGTCCAGACCAGGCTGCACACCACTGCGGCGAGCCCGAAGGTGCGCCGGTCGACGTGCTCGGCCACTCCCCCGACGTCGAAGAGCAGGAACAGCACGGCCATGGCGGCGAACGCCTTGACGAGGAAGAAGAGCACGGCCGCAGGGAGCGAGAGCACCGGGCTCGAGCGCGCCACCGGGTTCAGGACGACGGGCGTCGAGCCGAGGAACACCGCGACGACGACACCCGCGAGCAGGGCGCCCAGCAGCCCGGCGGTCCCCCGCACGGCGAGACCCGCGACGGCGGCAAGAGCCACGACGGTCCCGTACGCCAGGGCCTGCGAGCCGAGGGCCGACCGGTCTGCGGACCTCACGAGCCGTCCCAGACGCGCTGCTCGAGCCGTGGGAGCACGAAGACGGCCGCGGCCGTGAGCACGCTCAGCACGCCGAACCCGACGATCGACTGCCAGCCGCTGAACAGGCTCACCACGACGCTGCCGAAGGCCACCAGGCCGGCGGCGGCGTACATGAGCAGCACGGCACGACGGTGCGAGTGCCCGATCTCGAGCAGCCGGTGGTGGATGTGCATCTTGTCGGGGCTGAACGGCGACCGTCCCGCCCGGGTGCGGCGCACGACCGCGAGACCCAGGTCGACGAACGGCACGATGAGGATCGCGAACGGCAGGAAGAGCGGCAGCAGGGCGGGCAGGAAGCTCGCCGCCCCGCCACCGACGCCCTCGGACAGGCTGGTGGCCGGGAACTGTCCCGTGAGGCTGATCGAGGAGCACGCGAGCACGAAGCCGATCAGCATCGACCCGGAGTCGCCGATGAACATGCGGGCCGGGAAGAAGTTGTGCGGCAGGATGCCGAGGCAGGCGCCCGCCAGGGCGGCCGTGAGCAGCGCGGCGCCGATGGCGCGTGCCTCGCCGTTCACGACCGCGAGGGAGAAGGCGTAGGAGAAGAAGGCCACCGCGCCGATCGCGACCATGCCGGCGGCCAGCCCGTCGAGGCCGTCGACGAAGTTGACGGCGTTCGCGGTGGTGACGATCAGCAGCACCGTGAAGATGATCGACTGCGCGTTGTCGAGTCCGAGGTAGTTGTTGTACAGCGGCAGGTAGAGGAACTGCAGGCCCATCGCGACGACGACGACGCCGGCCATGACCTGGCCGGCGAACTTGCTGAGCGCGTCGAGCTCGAAGAGGTCGTCGATCACGCCGACGAGGCAGATGACGGCACCGCCCACGATGACGGCGCGGGCGTCGCCGAAGACGGCGTCCTCGTTGCGGGACAGGAACGGCAGGTGGGTCGCCACCAGGTAGGCCGAGACGAGCCCGCCGAGCATGGCGGGGCCCCCGAAGTACGGGGTGGGGATCGCGTGCACGTCGCGGTCACGCACCTTGGCGACGGCTCCGAAGCGCATCGCGAGCGTCCTGGCGATCGAGGCGAGGAGGTAGGTCACCCCCAGGGCGACGCCGAAGACGACGAGGTACTCACGCACCGAGCGGCTCCACCGTGTTGTTGAACCGGTGGAGCACGTCGAGCCCGATCGGACCCTCGCGCAGGATGCGGGGCGTCGCGCCCGTGACGTCGAGGATGGTGGACGCGGTGCCCCCGGGGCTCTGACCGGCGTCGAGGTAGACGCTGACGGACGTGCCCAGCATCCGCTCGGCGTCCTCGATCGTGGTGGCGGCCGGCTCACCGGTCAGGTTCGCGCTGCTCACGGCGAGCGGCCCGGTCTGCTTGAGCAGACCGAGCGCGACGGGGTGGTCGGGCATGCGCACCGCGACGGTGTGGTGGGTCTCCCCCAGGTCCCACGTGAGCGACGGCTGCTGCCGGCACACCACCGTGAGGGGTCCGGGCCACAGCTCGGTGGTCATCGAGCGCAGCCATCCCGGCACCTCGGTGACCAGGGCCTCGAGCGTCGTCGGCGCCCCGACCAGGACCGGTGGCGGCTTCTGGCGCGTGCGCCCCTTGGCGTCCAGCAGGCGCTGGACGGCCTCGGGCGAGAACGCGTCGGCGGCCAGGCCGTAGACGGTGTCGGTGGGCAGCACGGCGAGCTCGCCGGCCTCCAGTGCCGCCTGGGCGGCGTCGACGCCGGTGCGGCGCATCTCCTCGTCGGCGCAGTCGTACCTCACCGGGCCACCCTAGCGGGCGCGGGTGGGCCCAGCGGTCACCACAGGTCGTGCACGGCGTCCAGCAGGTCGAGCCCGTGCACGAGGAACGCGAGCGCCAGGAACTGCGCCGTCCGACCGAGGAAGACCATCGTGAGGAACACCCAGAGACGCTGCCGCGACAGCGGCGCCAGGATCGTCACCACCGCGAGCGGTGGCACCGCCAGGAGGGACGAGAGGAGCACGGTGGCCGCGCCGAGCACCGGGCGGTCGAGCCAGGTCAGGAGCAGGTCGCCGACCCGCCGCAGCCAGGCCGTGAACCGGTAGCGGGGCTCGGAGCGGCGCGCCTCGCGACGGAAGCGCTGCGACCCGCCGCGGATCAGCACGAACACGAGCGCCTTGCCCGCGACCGTGCCGACGCTCAGCGCCATGACGCCCCAGAACAGCATCCAGTCCTGCATCGTCGCGCCCATGGCGACGACGTAGACCTCGGCGTTGAGGAACACCGGGAGGATCGCCGATCCCACCCCGAAGGCGAAGGCGGCCCCGTGGATCAGGAGCTCGGCGACCATGTCGCGACCCTATCGATCCCGCTCCGCGCCGCGCCGGAGGTCCCGACTCGTGCGCGGCGAGCCGCTCACGGACGGCGCGCGGTGACGTACCGCGGCCGGTCCGCGAGGTCCGCGTGGTCGCGCACGTCGGCCCACCGGCCGGCGAACACGGCGGGGGCCGACTCCCCCTGCGCATCGGCGTGCTCGGCCCCGACGACACCGCCCGGTCGCAGCAGGCGCCACGCCGTGCGCTCCAGGCGGCGCATGGCGTCGAGCCCGTCGTCGCCCGACCAGAGCGCCAGGGACGGGTCGTGGTCGCGGGCCTCGGGCGCCACGCTCTCCCACGCGTCGAGCGGGATGTACGGCGGGTTGCACACCACGACGTCGACGGTGCCGTCGAGGTCGGCGAAGGCCTCGAACGCGTCGCCGAGCCGCAGGTCGGCGCCCGTGTCGCCGAGGTTGCGCTCCGCCCACGCGAACGCCTGCTCGTCGAGCTCGACGGCGTGCACCTGGGCCCGCGGCACCTCGTGCACGACGGACAGCGCTATTGCGCCGGACCCGGTGCAGAGGTCGACGACCACGGGCGGTGCCGAGCGACTCGAGGACAGCACGGCCGACGCCTGCTCGACCGCCCAGCCCGCCAGCAGCTCGGTCTCCGGACGCGGGACGAACACGCCGGGACCGACCTCGAGGTCGACGTAGCGGAAGCCGGCAGAGCCGGTGAGGTGCTGCAGCGGAACGCGCCGGGCGCGCGCCGCGACCATGTCGCGGTAGACCTGCAGCTGCGGACCCTGGAGGCGTGCGCCGAGCAGCATGCCGCGCGGGGGCCCGGTGACGTGGGCGAGGAGCAGCTCCGCGTCGACCCGCGGCGAGGCGACGCCGGCCTCCGTCAGCGTGGTCGTGGCCTCCTCGAGCAGACGCTCGGCCTGGCTGCGGACGCGGCTCATGCGCGGGACCCGTCGGCGGTCTCGAGCCGCTCGGCGAGGTCGGCGTCGACGAGCGAGCCGATGACGTCGTCGAGCGCGCCGTCCATGACGGCGTCGAGGTTGTAGGCCTTGAACCCGGTGCGGTGGTCGGAGACGCGGTTCTCGGGGAAGTTGTAGGTGCGCACCCGCTCGGAGCGGTCGACCGTGCGGATCTGCGAGCGTCGCGCGTCGGACGCCTCGGCGTCGGCCGCGGCCTGTGCCGCCTCGAGCAGGCGCGAGCGCAGGATGCGCAGCGCCTGCTCCTTGTTCTGGAGCTGGCTCTTCTCGTTCTGGCAGCTCACCACGAGACCGGTCGGGAGATGGGTGATGCGCACGGCCGAGTCGGTGGTGTTGACGCTCTGGCCTCCGGGCCCGGACGAGCGGAACACGTCGATGCGCAGGTCGGCGTCGTTGACCTGGACGTCGACGTCCTCGGCCTCGGGCAGCACGAGGACCCCGGCGGCCGACGTGTGGATGCGGCCCTGGGACTCGGTGACGGGGACACGCTGCACGCGGTGGACGCCGCCCTCGAACTTCAGCAGCGCGTAGGGCGCCTGCCCGGGCTCGGGGGTGCCCTTCGCCGCCACCGAGGCCGTGACCGACTTGAAGCCCCCGAGCGCCGACTCGGTGGCGTCGATGATCTCGACCCGCCAGCCCTTCGTCTCGGCGAAGCGCGTGTACATGCGCAGCAGGTCGCCGGCGAACAGCGCCGACTCCTCGCCGCCCTCGCCGCCCTTCACCTCGAGGATGACGTCCTTGTCGTCGGCGGGGTCGCGCGGCACGAGCAGCCGCTGCAGCCGCTCCTCCAGCTCCGCGCGCTGGGCGGCCAGCTCGGCCGCGTCCTCGACCAGCTCGAGCTCACGGGCGGCCTCGAGGTCGTCACCGGACTGCTGCCAGGCGCGGTAGGTACGCACGACCGCACCGAGCTCGGCGTAGCGGCGCCCGACCTTCTTGGCCCGCGCCGGGTCGGCGTGCGTCGCAGGGTCCGACATCTGTCGCTCGAGCTCGGCGTGCTCGGACAGCAGCGCCTCGACGGCCTCGAACATGCTGGTCCTCTCTGCTACCTCGCGCCCACGGTCTCGCCGGCGCACCGCGCCCGGACGTACGACGACGCCGACCCGTCCGCGAGGGATCGGGTCGGCGTCGGAGAGGAGCTACTTCTTGCCGTAGCGCTTCTCGAACCGGGCCACGCGGCCGCCGGTGTCGAGGATCTTCTGCTTGCCCGTGTAGAACGGGTGGCAGGCCGAGCACACGTCGGCGCGGAGGGTGCCCTCCGTGGCGGTGCTGCGGGTGGTGAACGAGTTGCCACAGGTGCAGGTGACCTGGGTCTCGACGTACTCGGGGTGGATGTCGCGCTTCATGGTGTCCTCTCGTGGTGCTGGGTCGGGCCGCGGGTGCGGACCGTGAACCAGGACCGGGGATCGATTGTGCCAGGGGCACCTCGTACAACCGCCACCGCCCCTCGGTTGTTCCCCAGGCAGCAGCCGCGCTACGAGGTCAGGCCGGCAGCAGCGCCTCGACGTCGTCGGCGATCTTCTCGGGCTTCGTCGTCGAGCCGTAGCGCTTCACGACGTTGCCCTCGGAGTCGACCAGGAACTTGGTGAAGTTCCACTTGATCTTGCTGCCGAGCACCCCGCCCTTCTCCGAGCGGAGCCAACGGTACAGCGGGTGCGCGTCGTCGCCGTTGACGTCGACCTGGGAGAACATCGGGAAGCTCACGCCGTAGTTCTTCTGGCAGAAGGCGGCCGTGTCCTCGTCGGAGTCGGGGTTCTGGTGGCCGAACTGGTCGCACGGGAAGCCGAGGACCACGAGGCCGCGGTCGGCGTACCGGCTGTACAGCTCCTCCAGGCCCGTCAGCTGCGGGGTGAAGCCGCACTGCGTGGCGGTGTTCACGACGAGCAGGACCTTCCCCCGGTAGTCGGAGAGGTCCCGCGGAGCGCCGTCGATGGTCGTGGCGGTGAAGTCGTAGGCAGTGGTCACGTCGCCATCCTAGGGACGCGGTCCACCCGTCGCAGACCAGCGCGCGGGCCGCGCCGGCCGTCCGTGGCACGCACGACGGGCCCGCCGACCGTGGTCGGCGGGCCCGTCGGGGCGTGCTCAGGCCAGGGGGCTGCGCTGGAGCGCGAGGAGCAGCTCGGCGTTGCTGCCGGTCTTCTCCAACCGCCCGACGACCGTGTCGAGGACCTGCTGCGGGCTGCGCCCGACCAGGGCCCGGCGCGTGGCGACGAGGATGTCGAGCTCCTGCTCGTCGAGCAGCAGCTCCTCGTGGTTGGTGCGCGAGCCGGCGATGTCGACGGCCGGGAAGACCTGCTGGTTCTCGTCGACCTGCAGGCGCAGCACGCTGTTGGCGGCGCCGTCGATCTCCTCCAGCACGGCCTCGTCGACCACGGACGACGTGCCCGCCAGCGCCGTCGCGAGGATCGTCAGCGAGCCGCCGTCCTCGGCGTTGCGCGCCGCGCCGAAGAACGTCTTGACCGGGTGCAGGGCGGCCGCGTCGACCGCGCCGGCCATCCGGCTCGAGGCCGTGGACGCCTGGTGGTAGGCCCGGCCGAGCCGCGTGAGGGAGTCGAGCAGGACGACGACGTCGTGACCCAGCTCGACCAGACGCTTCGCACGCTCGATGGCGAGCTCGGCCACCGTCGTGTGGTCGGCGGCCGGACGGTCGAAGGTCGAGGCGATGACCTCGCCCTTGACCGAGCGCTGCAGCTCCGTGACCTCCTCGGGGCGCTCGTCGATCAGGACGACCATGAGGTGGCACTCGGGGTTGTTGGCCGTCAGCGCGTCGGCGACGGTGCGCACGAGGGCCGAGCGTCCACCACGCTGCTCCGAGACGACCAGCTGACGCTGTCCCTTGCCCACGGGCGCGAACAGGTCGATGAGGCGGGTGGTCACGACCGTCGGGTCGGTCTCGAGGACCAGACGCTCCTCGGGGTGCACGGGCGTCATGGAGGAGAACTCGATGCGGCCGCGCGCCTCCTCCAGCGGCGTCCCGTTGACGGTGTCGACCCGCACCATCGGGTTGAACTTCTCCTTGCGCTCGCCTTCGCGCGGCTGGCGCACCTGGCCGGTGACCGCGTCGCCCTTGCGCAGACCCCACTTGCGGACCATGGACAGCGAGACGTACACGTCGTTCTCGCTCGGCAGGTAGCCGGTGGTGCGCACGAAGGCGTAGTTGTCGAGGATGTCGAGGATGCCCGCCGCGGGGACCAGCACGTCGTCCTCGGTGTAGGTGGGCTCGCCGTCGGCACCGCGGCCGCCGCGGTTGCGACCACGACGGTTGCGACGACGTCCGCCGGCCTCGTCGTCGTCGGCCGCCTGCGGGTCGACGCCGCGCTGGCCGTTCTTCTGCGGGGCGTCCTGGCCGCCCTGCTGGTCGCCCTTGCGCTGCTGGTCGCCGCGGCGCTGGTCGTCGTTCTTCTGACCGTCGCCGTTCTTCTGGTTCTCGGTGTTCTTCTGCTGCTCAGCGTTCTTCTGGCCGTCGCGCTGCCCGTCGTTCTTGGTGCGCTGGTTGCCGTTCTTCGGGCCCTGGCCCTTGCCCTGGCCGCGGTTCTGCTCGTCCTTGCCCTGGGCGTCCTTGCCCTGGGCGTCCTGGGGCTGGCCGTCCTGCGACGGGGCGCCCTGGGCGCGACGTCCGCGGCCGCGCGGGGTCTCGCGCGCCTGCTCCTCGGCAGCAGGTGCGCCCTGGGGCTTCTCGTCCTTCTCGACCTGGGGCTTCGCGCCCGGGGCCTTCTCCGGCGCGGTCGGCTCGACCTGCTGGGGTGCCTGCTCGGCGGGGGCGGCCTGGACGGCGCTCGGGGCGCTCTCGCCACGGGCGGCCTTGATGGCGTCGATCAGCTCGCCCTTGCGCAGCTTGCCGGCGTCGCTGATGCCGAGGCCGGACGCGATCTCGCGCAGCTCGGCGAGGACCTTGCCCCCGAGCGCGCCGCCCGAGCGACGGGCGGGCTTGGCGGGGGCGGCGGAGGCCGGCTCCGCCGACGGGGACGCAGACTGGTCAGTGGGGGTGTCGGTCACGAGGATGCTTCCTGGGTGGGAGGGGGCGCCACAGGCCCTCCGGCGAAGACCGGGGCACCGTGGCCACCCGCCGACGGCGGGCGGACGTACACGTGTCGGGGAACGGGATCCACACCGACGTCCGTCACTCTAGCAGTGCGCTCGAGCGCTCGATCCGCCCCCGACGAGCGCGGTCAGGGGCCGTCGTTCAGGACGTCGGGACGACGTGGGCACCGCGGTCGGCGACGTCGACCTCGAGCACCCTCCAGCCGTCGGGGACGGCGTCCGTGACACCCCGGGCGAAGGCGAGCACCGTGGGCCCGGCACCGGAGATGACCGCCGGCACGCCGTCGACGCGCAGGCTGCGGACCAGGCGGTAGGAGTCCGGCATCGCGCCGGCGCGGTACTGCTGGTGCAGGAGGTCCTCCGTGGCCGACGCGAGCCGCTCGGGCGCCTGCGTCAGCGCCGCCACGAGCAGCGCGGCACGGCCGGCGTTCGTCGCGGCGTCGGCGTGGCTGACCACGTCGGGGAGCAGGCCGCGCGCGGCCTCGGTCGAGACCGGCTCCGGCGGCACGAAGAGGGTCAGCGGGACGGTGACGTCGAGGCGGACCGCCTCGGCGGCGAAGCCGTCGATCCACGCGATCGTCAGGCCGCCGAGGAGGGCTGCGGCGACGTTGTCGGGGTGACCCTCGATGTCCTGGGCGAGCTGCAGCGTCGCCCGGTCGTCGAGCGGCTCCACACCGTCGACGAGTGCCTTCGCGAGCACGATGCCGCCGACGATCGCGGCCGACGACGAGCCCATCCCCCGCCCGTGCGGCACCACGTTGCGGCACGTGAGCCGCAACCCCGGACGTCGCACGCCCATGAGGTCGAGGGCGGCGTCGAGCGAACGGACCACGAGGTGGCGCTCGTCGCGCGGCACCTCGTCGGCGGCCTCGCCCTCCACGACGACCTCGAGACCGTCGCCGGGGACGACCTCGGCGGTCAGCTCGTCGTGCACGTCGAGCGCGAGCCCGAGGGCGTCGAACCCCGGACCGAGGTTGGCGCTGCTGGCGGGCGTGCGGACCGTCACGGGCCCGCGGCGGAACGGCTGGTCGACCACGACGGCGCCGCTCAGGCCAGGCCGGCGGCGGCCGCGGCGTCGTGCACGTCGGCGTCGATGACGGAGTCGACCACGGACTCCACGCCCGACAGCGCCGTCTCGACGTCCTTCAGGCCGTGGCCCGTCACGGTCACGGCGATGCGCAGACCCGGGTCGACCTCGCCCGCCTCGGCGGCGGCCAGGAGACCCGCGACACCCGCCGCGGACCCGGGCTCGACGAACACGCCGTCGTGGGCACCCAGGCGACGCTGCGCGTCGAGGATCTGCTCGTCGGTGACGGCGTCGATGCGGCCGCCGGACGTGTCGCGCGCCTCGATGGCCAGCTGCCACGACGCCGGGTTGCCGATCCGGATCGCCGTGGCGACCGTCTCGGGACGGGCCACGGCCTCGCCACGGACGAGCGGCGCGGCGCCGGCGGCCTGGAAGCCCCACATCCGCGGACGGTGCGTGGCGAGACCGGCGTCGGCGTACTCGCGGTAGCCCATCCAGTAGGCGGAGATGTTGCCGGCGTTGCCGACCGGGAGCACGTGCACGTCGGGGGCGTCGCCGAGGACGTCAACGATCTCGAACGCCGCGGTCTTCTGGCCCTGGAGCCGCACCGGGTTGACCGAGTTCACGAGCGCGACCGGGTACTCGTCGGCCAGGGCCCGCGACAGCTGGAGGCACTCGTCGAAGCCGCCCCGCACCTGGATGACCTCCGCGCCGTGCATGACGGCCTGGGCCATCTTGCCGGTCGCGATCTTGCCGTGCGGGACGAGCACGATCGGGGTGAGCCCGGCACGAGCGGCGTAGGCGGTCATCGACGCCGACGTGTTGCCTGTCGACGCGCACACCACGGCCTTCGCGCCTTCGCCGACGGCCACGGAGATGGCCGCCGTCATGCCGCGGTCCTTGAAGGAGCCCGTCGGGTTGTCACCCTCGACCTTGAGCCAGACGTCGCCCTGGACGACCGAGGACAGCCAGGCCGAGTGGACGAGCGGCGTGCCGCCCTCGCCCAGCGAGATCACCGGGGTGTCCTCGTCGACCGGGAGCCACTCGCGGTACTCCTCGAGCACACCACGCCACGGCTGCGCCATCAGCGGAACTCCTTCATCAGTTGAGGCCTTCGACCCGCATGACCGACGACACGTCGCGCACCATGTCGAGCGCGCGCACCACCTCGACGGTCGCGGCGAGCGCGGCGTCGTCGGCCTCGTGCGTCACGATGACGAGCTGGGCGTCGGAGCCGTGGCCCTCCTGGCGGACCGTCTTGATCGACACGTCGTACTGCGCGAAGGCGTCGGCGACCGATGCGAGCACGCCGGCGCGGTCGTCGACGTCGATCGACACGTGGTAGCGGGTACGGGCGCGGCCGACGTCGAGCACGTCGAGGTCCGCGTGCGCGGTGTCACCGGGTCCGTGCACGTCCTGGCGGCGGTTACGGGCGACCGAGACGAGGTCGCCGAGCACGGCGCTCGCCGTGGGCGCGCCCCCGGCGCCCGGACCGTAGAACATGAGCTGACCGGCCGACTCGCTCTCGACGAACACGGCGTTGAACGCGCCGCGGACGCTGGCGAGCGGGTGGCTCTTCGCGATCATGGCGGGGTGGACGCGAGCCGACACGGCATCGCCGTCGGGCGTGCTGATCTTCTCGCAGATCGCGAGCAGCTTGACGACGCAGCCCATCTCGTCGGCCGAGCGGACGTCGGCGGCGGTGACGTCGGTGATGCCCTCGCGGTGCACGTCGCCGATGGTCACGCGGGTGTGGAACGCGAGCGACGCGATGATCGCGGCCTTGGCGGCGGCGTCGAAGCCCTCGACGTCGGCCGTGGGGTCGGCCTCCGCGTACCCGAGGCGCTGGGCCTCGTCGAGCGCGTCGGAGAAGCCGGCGCCCGTCGTGGTCATGGCGTCGAGGATGAAGTTGGTGGTCCCGTTGACGATGCCGAGCACCCGCTGCACGGCGTCACCCGCCAGCGACTCCTGGAGCGGGCGGATGATCGGGATGGCGCCGGCCACCGCCGCCTCGAACGCGATGTCGCGCTCGGCCTTCTCGGCGGCCTCGAACAGGCGGGCGCCGTCCTCGGCGAGGAGCGCCTTGTTGGCCGTGACGACGGAGGCACCGTGCTCCAGGGCGGCGAGGATCAGCTCGCGCGCCGGCTCGATGCCGCCGATGACCTCCACGACGACGTCGAGGTCGCCGCGGGCGACCAGCGCGTGCGCGTCGGTGGTGAACAGCTCGGCCGGGAGGTCGAGGTCGCGCGCACGGCCGAGACGGCGCACGGCGATGCCGACGAGCTCGATCGGGGCGCCGATCCGACGCGCCAGCTCGTCGCCGTCGCGGGTCAGCAGGCGGGCCACCTCCGACCCCACGACGCCGCAGCCCAGCAGGGCGACCTTAAGGGGTCGGGCGGTCGAGGGAGCGGTGTTCACGCGCGACAGCCTATCGGCGTCCCTCCTCGGTCCGGCCCCCAGTCCTCGCGGCGAGACCGAGACCGCCGCGTGGGGCTCACCGCTCGTAACCGCGCCCGAGCACGAGCAGCCCGGCGACCACGCACGCGGCGGGCACCGCGGACGCCGCGAGCACGCCGACGTCCAGGCCGTGCACGACCGCGGCGGCGAACACGGTGCCGCCCAGGGCGAGCGCGACGGACTCCGCGACCGAGTCGCTGGTCTGCAGGGCCGCGCTGTGACCCGCCTCCTCCCCCGGACCGGACCGGCGCAGCACCTCCGTCACCGAGGTCGACGAGAGCACGCCCATGCCGAAGCCGCCCACGACCCAGACCGTCGCGACGGCGACCACCGGCACCTCGGCGACCAGCGAGAGCGGCACGGCGAGGAGGCCCACGAGGATCGCGCCGGCGCCCAGCAGCGCCCGAGGTCGGGGCGTGCCGACCGGCGCCGGCAGCCGTTCCGGCCGCGACACGAGGGTTGCGCCGGCGAACCAGGTGAACGCCGTGCCCGAGATCGCCGCGCCCGCCAGGCCGACCGAGAGTCCGCGCTGGTCGACCAGCACCAGCGGCACGTACACCTCCGCCGCGAAGAAGGACGCCATGAGGAGGGCCCGTGATCCGATCAGCGACGGGAGGCCCCGTCCGCCGCTCCAGGTGCGCGGAGGCACCAGCCGACGGACGGAGAGCGCGAGCCCCACCAAACCCAGGACGAGCCAGGCCGGCCACGCCGGCAGCGTCCGCTGGCCGGCGACGGACACCAGGAGCACCGCCACCGCCGCGAGGGCGGCGGCAGCCAGACCACCCAGGGTCTGACCACCCGAGGGTCCTGCCGCGGCCGACGGGGAGCCGGTGAGGGACCGGATCGCCGGCCACGCGACCGTGAGGCTCGCCGCCGCCAGCGCGGGCCCCAGCAGGAACACGGCACGCCAGCCGAAGGCGTGCGTGAGGCCGCCGGCCACGACCGGGCCGACGATCGCCGGCACCGTCCAGGCACTCGTCATGACGGCGAGCGCGCGAGGTCGCAGCCGGTCGGGGTAGGCCTGCGCGACCACGACCCACAGGGCGACCCCGATCGGACCCGCGCCAAGACCCTGCACCGCACGCCCGAGGAGGAAGCCGGGCATCGACGTGGCGGTGCCGCACACCACCAGCCCGGCGGCGAAGACGGCCACTCCGCAGCCCAGCGCGGGTGCGGGACCCGCCCGCTCGATCCAGGAGGCGCTGGCGGTGCGCGAGAAGATGCTGACCGCCACCGGAGCGGCGAACGCGACGGCGTAGAGCGCGAGCCCGTCGAGCGCTCGCGCCACCTCCGGCATGACGCTCACCACCGCGAGCGACTCGAACGCGACGAGGAAGGCCAGCGAGAACAGACCGAGCGACGTGCGCCCCAGCCGACCGCGCCAGATCGAGTGGGCGTCGCCGTCCCCGGGGCTGGCCGTCTGGGCGTCGAGGGCGTCCGGCGTCGTCATGGGATGATCAGACAACCTCGACCAAGGTTGAGGTCAACGGCGTGACAGGAGGCGTGCACGATGGACACGACGGACCGACTCACCCCGCAGCAGGTCGCCGAGCGCTCGGGCGTCGCGGTCTCCGCCCTGCACTTCTACGAGTCGCGTGGCCTCATCACCGCCACACGGACGGCGGGCAACCAGCGTCGATACCGACGCGACGTGCTGCGACGCCTCGCCTTCATCCAGTTCTCGCAGCGCCTCGGCATCCCGCTGGCCGAGATCGGCGAGGCGCTCGCGTCGCTCCCCGACGACCGCGTGCCGACCAAGCGGGACTGGTCACGGCTCACCTCCCGCTGGCGCGCCGACCTCGACGCCCGCATCGCCCGCCTGCAGGCGCTGCGCGACGACCTCGACGGCTGCATCGGCTGCGGCTGCCTGTCGCTGCGCAGCTGCTCGGTCTACAACCACGACGACGAGCTGGGCCGCCGCGGTCCCGGGCCGCACCGAGGCCTGACGTGAGGCGGATCGGTCACGGGGCCGGTTCCGCGTCGCCTACCCTGGTCCGGTGAGCACGCGCCCGAGCAGCCTGTCGTCGAGCCTGCGGCAGCTGGGGCCCGTCAAGGTGGTCGGACTGGTCACCATCGTCGTGGTCACGGTCGTGCTCGTGTGGGCCGTCCTCGACGTGCGCTCCCTCCTCGCGCAGGCACCGGCCGCGCAGGTCGCAGCCGGACCGGACGCGTCGGCCGGGGCCCGTGGCAGCACGACCGAGCGACAGGTCGCGGTCACCGTCACGTTCTCCGGCACCGGCCCGTTCAACGCCACCGTCGTCGACGCCTCCAAGCGCGAGCGCACGTTCCGCTCGGGCGGCGAGGACGTGAAGGTGACACGCGTCTACGAGGGTGCCGGGCCGTACGTGCTGGCGAGCGTCCAGACCACCGGCAACGCCACGGTCCGCTGCCGCGTCGCCGTCGACGGGAGGCAGACGTCGTCGACCGAGCAGTCGGGCCTCTACGCCCAGACCGTCTGCGCCGGCTGAGGTGGGCGCCGACGACCGCGCCTCCTTCCGGGAGGGGCTGAGGCTCGGGCTGCCGTTCGCGGTGGCCTCCTTCCTGCTGTCGATGTCGTTCGGCGTCGTCGCCCGCGAGACGGGCTTCAGCGTGCTCGCCGCCGTCGCGATGTCGGTGCTCGTGTTCGCCGGGTCGGCGCAGTTCGCGGCCGTGGCGGTCCTCGCCGCCGGTGGAGGCGCGGGCGCGGCCGTCGCCGCCGGGACGCTGATGAACTCGCGCTTCCTCCCGATGGGCATCGCGCTCGCGTCGTCGCTGCCGGGGCGCGCCTGGTGGCGAGGGATGCAGGGGCTCGCCGTCGTCGACTCCTCCTGGGCGCTCGCGGCGCGTGGCGACGGCACGTTCGACCGCTGGCGCCTCTTCGGCACCACCGCACCCCAGCTCGTCGCCTGGTACCTCGGCACCGTCGTCGGCGCGTTCGGCGGTGAGCTGATCGGTGACCTCGACCGCTTCGGCCTCGACGCCGTCTACCCGGCGTTCTTCCTCGCGGTCCTGCTGCCCGAGCTGCGCGACCGCGACCGGCGGGGCGTGGCCGTCGTCGGCGGGCTGCTGGCGCTCGCACTCGTGCCCGTCGCTCCCCCGGGCGTGCCCGTGCTGGCGGCGGGGCTCGCCGCCCTGTGGGGACTGCGTTGGCGGGAGGCCTCGTGAGCACCATCTGGGTCACCATCCTCGGCCTCACCGTCGCGACGGCCGCTGTGAAGGCCCTCGGACCGGTGCTGCTCGGTGGTCGCGACCTGCCGGAACGGTTCACCGGCGTGATCGCCCTCATGGCCCCGGCGCTGCTGACCGCGCTCGTGGTGACCAGCGTGCTCGCGGTCGGTGACCGGTGGCACGCCGGTGCCGACACGGTCGGCGTCGCCGCAGCCGGCGTGGTCGCCTGGCGCGGCGCCTCCGTGGTGACGACGTTGGCCGTCGCGGTGGTCGTGACGGCCCTGCTGCGCCTCGCGGGCCTGCCGTAGCGGCAGGCCGCGTCGTCAGCCGACGTCGAGCGCGAAGAGGTCGTCCTCCGTCTCGCGGCGCAGGATCAGCCGTGCCTCGCCGTCGCGCACCGCGACCACCGCCGCACGCGGCACGTGGTTGTAGGTGCTCGCGAGCGAGCGGCAGTACGCGCCGGTGCCGGGGACGGCCAGCAGGTCGCCCGCGGCGACGTCACCCGGGAGGTACTCGTCCTTCACGACGATGTCGCCGCTCTCGCAGTGCTTGCCGACCACCCGGCTCAGCACCGCCGGCGCCTCGGAGCGGCGCGAGGCGAGGGTGCAGGAGTAGTCGGCGCTGTAGAGCGCGGGCCGCACGTTGTCGCTCATGCCGCCGTCGACCGCGACGTAGCGACGCGACGCTCCCCCGTCGAGACCGACGGACTTGACCGTGCCGACTTCGTAGAGCGTGAAGGTCGTCGGGCCGACGATCGCGCGCCCGGGCTCGATCGACAGGTGCGGCACGGCGACGTCGAGCGCCCGGCACTCCGCGTGCACGATGCCGAGCAGGCTGTCGGCCAGCTCGGCCGGCGAGCGGGGGTCGTCCTGCGTCGTGTACGCGATGCCGAAGCCGCCGCCGAGGTCCATCTCGGGCGGGACGACGCCGAGCTCCTCGATGATCCGCGCGTGCAGGCGCAGCACGCGTCGCGCGGCCACCTCGAAGCCGTCGGCCACGAAGATCTGCGAGCCGATGTGCGAGTGCAGGCCGAGGAACCGCAGGCCGCCTTCGCCGGGCCGCTGGGCGGCGACGATGCGGCTCACGGCCTCGAACGCGGCACCGTCGGCGATCGAGAAGCCGAACTTCTGGTCCTCGTGCGACGTGGAGATGTACTCGTGGGTGTGCGCCTCGACGCCGGCCGTCACGCGGACCATGACGGCCGCCTCACGACCGGTCTCGGCCGTGAGGGCGACGAGCCGGTCGATCTCCTCGAGCGAGTCGACGATGATGCGTCCGACACCCGCCTCGAGCGCGCGACGCAGCTCGGCCACCGACTTGTTGTTGCCGTGCAGCGCGAGCCGCTCGGGCGGGAACCCGGCGCGCAGCGCGACGGCGAGCTCGCCGCCCGTGCACACGTCGAGGCTGAGCCCCTCCTCCTCGACCCAGCGGGCCGTGGCGACGCAGAGGAAGGACTTGCCGGCGTAGTACACCTCGCACCCCTCGAAGGCGTCGCGGAAGGCCCGCGCGCGGGTGCGGAAGTCGTCCTCGTCGAGGACGTACAACGGCGTGCCGAACTCCTCGGCCAGGTCGGTGACCGACTCACCGGCGACGGTCACGACGCCGTCGACCTTGGAGACGTTGCGGGCCCACAGCTGCGGCACGAGCGCGTCGACGTCGTCGGGGCGCCGCAGCCACGCGGGTCCGCGGTCGCCCGCCTGCCCGTGCAGCGCGCCCGCCTCGTGGGCCCTCATCACATGCGCTCCGGGGCCGAGACGCCGAGCAGGCCGAGACCGTTGGCGACGACCTGACGGGTCGCGTCGACCAGCACCAGACGCGCGCGGTGGACGTCGGTGGCCTCCTCGTCGCCCTGCGGGAGCACCCGGCAGACGGCGTAGAAGGCGTGGAAGGCGGCGGCGGTGCGCTCGAGGTAGCGGGCCACCCGGTGCGGCTCGCGCAGCTCCGCCGCGCGTGACGCCACCTCGGGGAAGCTCGCGAGGGCGCGCAGCAGCTCACCCTCCTTCTCGTGCTCGAGCAGGCCCGGGTCGAAGCGGTCGAGGCCGTGGTCGACGCCGAGGTCGGCCGCGTTCCGCAGGATGCTCGACAGCCGCGCGTGCGCGTACTGGACGTAGTAGACGGGGTTGTCGTTCGTCGTGCTCGCCCAGAGGTCGAGGTCGAGGTCGATCGGCGAGTCCGTCGAGTAGCGCGCCAGGGCGTACCGGGCCGCGTCGACGCCGATGGCACCCACGAGGTCCTCGAGGGAGATGACGGTGCCGTTGCGCTTGCTCATCCGCAGCGGCTGGCCGTCGCGCAGGAGGTTGACCAGCTGCCCGATCAGCAGCTCGAGGTTGACGCCCGGCTCGTCGCCGAACGCGGCGCACATCGCCATCATCCGCGAGACGTACCCGTGGTGGTCTGCGCCGAGCATGATGAGGCAGCGGTCGAAGCCTCGCTCGCGCTTGTCGAGGTAGTAGGCGAGGTCGCCGGAGATGTACGCGGGCTGGCCGTCGGACTTCACGACGACCCGGTCCTTGTCGTCGCCGTAGTCGGAGGTGCGCAGCCACCGGGCACCGTCCTTCTCGTACATCTTGCCGAGCTCGTCGAGCCGCGCGATCGCCCGGTCGACGGCACCGGACGCGTGCAGGTCGTTCTCGTGGAAGTACACGTCGAAGTCGACGCCGAAGTCGTGCAGCGACGCCTTGATCTCCGCGAACATCAGCTCCACGCCCTCGGCGCGCAGCAGCTCGGTCGCCTCGGCGTCGGGCAGCGACGCGACGTCGGGGTGCTTCGCCACCACGTCGGCGGCGATCTCGTGGATGTACTGGCCGCCGTACCCGTCCTCGGGCGCGTCCTCGCCGCGCGCGGACGCGAGCAGCGACCGGGCGAAGCGGTCGATCTGGGCGCCGTGGTCGTTGAAGTAGTACTCGCGGGTGACGTCGGCGCCGGCGAACGTCAGGAGCCGGCCGAGCGAGTCGCCGACGGCGGCCCAGCGCACGCCGCCGATGTGGATCGGACCCGTCGGGTTCGCGCTGACGAACTCGAGGTTGACCTTCTGACCCGCGTAGAGCCCGCTGCGGCCGTAGTCGGCTCCGGCCTCGAGCACGTGCGCGGCCACCTGGCCCTGCGCGTCGGCGGCCACCCGCAGGTTGAGGAAGCCCGGGCCGGCGACCTCGGCCGCGCTCACGCCGTCGTGGTCGGCAAGCACCGCCGCGAGGTCGGTGGCGAGGTCGCGCGGGTTCAGGCCCGCCTTCTTGGCCAGCTGCAGCGCGATGTTCGTGGCGTAGTCGCCGTGCTCCTTGACCTTGGGTCGCTCCACGCGCACCTGGGCGGGCACGCCGTCGGGGAGGCTGAGCCGTCCCTCGTCGACGAGCCGCTGGAGGGCGGACACGATCACGTCGCTGAGCTGCTCGGGAGTCACCGCACCAGCCTATCGAGCGGCGCGCCGCTCCCCGCCCGCGGGAAGCCCTGACGCGACCGTCGCCTCAGGCCTGCGAGCGGCGCTGGATGACGTCGTTGACCGTCGACACCAGGTGGTCGGGGTCGAACGGCTTCGTCACGTAGGCGTCGACTCCCGCGTCGAGGCCTCGCTGGATGTCGGCGGGCAGGTTCTGGGTGCTCACCATGACGATGCCGAGGTGCCGCAGTCGCTCGTCGGCCCGGATCGTGTGCACGGTGCTCACGCCGTCCTGCCGCGGCATCATGACGTCGACGGTGACGACGTCGGGCAGGTCGCCCGCGTCGGCCGCGGCCCGCAGCCGCTCCACGCAGTCGAGCCCGTCGACGGCCTCCCGCACGTCGAACCCCGCCAGCTCGAGGTTCGTGCGGATGAGGAACCGGATCGACGCGGTGTCGTCAGCGATCAGGACCGTGGGCACGCGCACCACCGTAGCGGGCGTGAGGTAGGGTCGTACCGCACTCGGCCAGACCGGTCACCGCACCCGCGGAACCGTGCACCGGCCCCCGTAGCTCAGGGGATAGAGCACCGCCCTCCGGAGGCGGGAGCGCAGGTTCGAATCCTGCCGGGGGTACCCATCGCAGCGCATCGGACCCGTCGCCACCTGGCGGCGGGTCACTGGTTGCTCTCCCGGTCGTGTCGCCCGTTCAGCGCACCGGCCTTGGCCGTGTAAACGCCTGTCACATTTCTTCTCGTCCAGGCAGCGCGGAGGTGCCGGACGTCGTAGGCTCAGGCCTGCGCCGGACCGCCCACCCCTGGATGCGGACGGCGCAGCAGCGCCCCTGCTCTCGGACAAGGAGAGCAGGGGCGCCTTGCTCCCGCGTGCGGGAGCACGAGGAACGATACGCTCGTCCGGATCCCGACCCCACGGGCCGAGCGGCGGCTCGGGCGGCTGGTCAGTCGCAGGTGCCGCGCACGACGTGCGTCACGCCGAGCTCGTCCATCCACGGCAGCTCGGCGTCCGAGACGCCCAGGGCGACGCAGTCGGCGTCGATCTGCGCGGCCAGCGTCGCGATCGACTCCACGAGCACCCGCCGTCGGACGTCGTCGGCCAGGCCCTGCACCAGCTCGGGGTCGATGCGCAGCACGTCGGGCGAGAGCAGCAGGATGTGGCGCAGCTCGGCCGCACCGTCGCCCACGCGGTCGACCGCGACGCGCGCGCCCAGCCGCCGCAGCGGCTGCAGCAGCGCCGTGAGCTCCTCGTAGTCCTCGATCGTCTCGTCGACGTCGAAGCGCAGCATCAGGCGCGACGGCGGCATCGAGGCGATCAGCGCCTGGAAGGCAGGGTCGCGCAGCGCCTCCGCCGACAGACTGACGCTCACGACGGGCACCGACGTCTCCTCGACGGCCTTCAGCGTGCGTGACAGCACCGACAGCTCGAGCTCGACACCACGGCCCACCTCACGCGCCTCGCCCAGCCGCCGACGGAACGGGCGGCCGTCCGCGAAGCGGGCCACCGCCTCGTGGCCGACGACCGCACCGGTCCCGACCTCCGAGACGGGCAGGAGCTCGATCGTCGCGTCCTCCAGGGCGCCGTCGATGGTCTCCGCGAGGTCGGCCAGGTCGGTGAGCCGACCATCGACCTGCTCCTCCATCTCGATGAGACGCATGATGAGCACCGCCGTCGCCCGCAGCACCTCCGCCTCGGCCGGCGACAGGTCCGGGTGCGGATCGCGCGAGAAGGCGCACAGCGTGCCGAAGAGCTCTCCGCTGCTGCGCGTCATCGGGACGCCGACGTAGGCACCGATGCCGAGGTAGGACGTGTGGAACGCGTCGACCGTGAGCGGCTCGCTGGCCGTGTCGGGGACGACCTCGCCCAGCTGGCCGCTCGTGATCATCTGGCAGTAGGTGCCCTCGTACGGCTCGCTGAAGCCCACCTGGATCGGCAGGTCGACGTCGGAGACGAGCGCACGGAACGAGCGACGGTCGCCCTCGATCTCGCTGATGAAGGCGACGTTGAGACCGAGCTCGCGACGCACCAGGTCGACCATGGCCGTCGCTGCCGTGCGTGCGTCCGTCCTGAGCCTGCTCACGCGCCTTGCCTCTCGGAACCCCGAACCGTCGTCTCGGAGGTGATCCTAGGGTCTTCCTCCCAGATCCGCACCGCGACGCGACCCTCCCACCCCACCTCGCCGACCGACGTGACGGCGTCACGGTCGAGCGGACCGAAGACGTGCGGGAAGAGGACGTCGTCGCTGACCCCGGGCGGCGGGACCGGCGACGCCGCCTCGTGCACCACCTCCGCCTGCAGCCGCGTGACGTCGAGGCGCAGGACCAGCAGCGGTCGCGGTGCGTCGGCGTAGAACGCCGTGGCCACCGCGAGCGTCGTCGCCTCGTCGGGCGAGCAGTGCACGAAACCCTCCGTCGCGAGCGACGCGGGCGCGTACGGACGGTCGGGGTCGGCGGTCCAGTCGGGCGCCGGGACGAGGTGCAGGATCGTGGTCGGGCTGGGCGGTCGAGGAACGTCGCCGTCGGGGGTCACGGGGTCATGGGACCACGAACACCCTGAGGACGGGAATGCGCCACCCTCGCGTCGCCTTGACGCAGGCATGAAGAACATCGGGTTCCTGTCGTTCGGGCACTGGTCGGACTCGCCGCACTCGGCGACCCGCAGCGCCTCCGACGTGCTGCACCAGTCGATCGAGCTCGCCGAGGCGGTGGAGGACCTCGGCGGCGACGGCGCGTACTACCGCGTGCACCACTTCGCGCAGCAGCTCGCGTCGCCGTTCCCGCTCCTGGCCGCGGTCGGCGCCCGGACCAGCCGCATCGAGATCGGCACGGGCGTCATCGACATGAGGTACGAGAACCCCCTGTACATGGCCGAGGACGCCGGGGCCGCCGACCTCATCAGCGACGGACGCCTCCAGCTCGGCATCAGCCGTGGATCACCGGAGCAGGTGATCGACGGCTACCGCTACTTCGGGTACGCCCCGAGCGAGGGCCAGAGCGACGCCGACCTCGCCCGCCAGCACACCCAGGTCCTGCTCGAGGTGCTGAAGGGTCAGGGGTTCGCCGAGCCGAACCCGCGACCGATGTTCCCGAACCCGCCGGGCAGGCTGCGCCTCGAGCCGCACTCCCCCGGCCTGCGTGACCGCATCTGGTGGGGCGCCGGCACCCGCGCGACCGCCGAGTGGACCGCGGAGCAGGGCATGAACCTCATGAGCTCCACCCTGCTCACCGAGGACACGGGCGTCCCGTTCCACGAGCTCCAGGCCGAGCAGATCCAGCGCTTCCGCGACGCGTGGAAGGCCGCCGGCCACGAGCGCGAGCCGCGCGTGTCGGTGAGCCGCAGCATCTTCGCCCTCGTCGACGACCGCGACCGCGCGTACTTCGGCGGCTCGGGCGGCGACGACCAGGTCGGCTTCCTCGAGGGCGGCCGCGCCCGCTTCGGCCGCACCTACGCCGCCGAGCCCGACCAGCTCGTCGAGCAGCTGCGCGAGGACACCGCCGTCGCCGCCGCCGACACCCTCCTCCTCACCGTCCCCAACCAGCTCGGTGTCGAGTACAACGCCCACGTCGTCGAGAGCATCCTGAAGCACGTCGCGCCGGAGCTGGGCTGGCGCTGAGTGGGATCGTCCTGGCGGTCGCGCCTCTTCGTGCGTGGGCTGGGTCGGGGTGTGGTTGCTGGGGCGCTGCCTGCGGTGGTCGTGACCTTGGCCGTGCGCTGCGGCAGGGGTCTCGACCTGCTGAAGCGCTCCCGCAGGGGGTCTGGGCTTGCTGGTGCGCTGCCTCGGCCCTCGCTGGGGGTGTTCTCCGAAAGGGCCTCGACCGGGCGGCTGGCATCCGCGCTGGTCTGGAGTCTCGGGCTGTGGGTTGGGCACGGGGTTGACCCAAGATTCTGCGTTCGCGCGTCGGGGCCCAAGGATTCTGCGTTCGTCACGGGATCCCGTCGCGAACGCAGAGACGTCTGCGCCGGCAGCCCGGTATCGGTGGATCTTCAACCGCAGAACGGCTCCTGCGGTTGCAGATCCACCGATAGGACGCGCGAACGCAGAACGGTGGG